>Ga0136587_1000337_pt1 | contig 13079 bp, 12 predicted proteins | sample AntRauMFilla1563_FD_101386 | JGI IMG/M metagenome (GOLD analysis project Ga0136587, IMG submission 101386) | Saline lake microbial communities from Rauer Islands, Antarctica - Metagenome Filla 1 #563 | ecosystem: Environmental > Aquatic > Non-marine Saline and Alkaline > Saline | place... | reverse complement strand
TGCTCATCTCGGCGGAGGAGGATTCTTTCGGTTTTTCTCCTGTAACTCGTTCAAAATAGTCTACGGTATCTTCACCCATTTTCCGGAAAGTAGTCCACTTACCACCAGTCAGCGTGACCCAGCCACTTTCTGAAAGAATAACTTTATGGGAACGAGAGATTTCCTTGGTCTTGGTGCTACCTTCTTTTGGTCTGGCCAGAGGTCGAAGTCCTGCATAAACTGCTTTTACATCAGCTCGAGTTGGTTTTCGAGTGAGGTAGCCCGCGGCTGTTTCCAGCACAAAATCGATTTCTTTCTGAAGTGCTTCGGGTTCTAATTTTGGTTTTTCACGAAGCGTATCGGTCGTCCCCACCACCAGTTTACCATGCCACGGCACTGCAAAAAGTACACGCCCATCGCGAGTTTTGGGGATCATCAAGGCATCGGTTCCGCCCAGAAAATCCAAATCCATTACCAGGTGAATTCCCTGACTGGGTTGGATCATTTTTCGAGCTTCCGGATTATCCATTTGTAGGATTTTATCTGCAAAAACGCCTGTGGCATTGACCACCATTTTGGCTTGGATGGTATAGTTTTTCATCCCGATTTCGTCTCGCACTTTCAAACCTGTGATCTTACCTTTCTCGTTTTTGATCAGATTGTCGACTTTGGTGTAGTTCAGAACACAAGCGCCAGCTTCATCAGCAGTTTGAGCAATCGCCACAGCCAATCGGGCGTCGTCAAATTGTCCGTCATGATATACTACGCCACCCATCAATCCTTTTTGAACAATGGCTGGCATTCGGGTGATGGTTTCTTCTTTGGAGATCCACTTGGACTTTCCGAGCCTGAGTCGACCCGCCATCCAATCGTATATTTTCAAACCAACGGTATATTGAATCCTGTCAAACCAAGTATAAATCGGAATGATAAAAGGCTGATCATGTGCCAAGTGGGCTGCATTTTTCAATAATCTTCCACGCTCTTTAAGCGCTTCCAAGACCAAGCCCACATCTCCTTGTGCCAAGTACCGCACGCCTCCATGAACTAATTTGGTACTTCGGCTGGATGTGCCTTTGGCGAAATCTGCTTTTTCCAAAAGTAAAACCGACATTCCCCTGGATATGGCATCCAATGCCACACCCAGTCCTGAGGAACCGCCACCGATGATGGCAATATCCCAGATTTTAGTTTCGTCGATGAGCTGGCTTAAGTTTTCTTCTCTATTCATATCTATCTTCTTCTTCCACAAAAATAAGCGAAAGGAAATAAAAAGAAAGTAAAAGAAATAAAAATATTGGTATATTTTTCAAAATCGATTTCTTTTTGAGTAGTTTTATATATCAAAAGAAACTGGAATGACCATTGCTGAGCGACATAAATATATTTTGGATGATCTGAAAAGTGCCGGATTTGTAACGGTATCTGATCTGGCACATCGGATGGAAGTGACCATGGTGACGATTAGAAAAGATTTGAAAATCTTGGAAGACAAAGGTTTGCTTTACAGATCTCATGGGTCGGCTACCCCGGTTTCGCCATACGTATCCGACCGATCGGTTCAGTTAAAAAAGCTGGAGCAAGTGGAAGAAAAGACAAAAATCGCTGTCAAAGCTTTGGAATATCTAGAAGCGAACGAAGCGATTCTGATCGGATCGGGTACCACCGTAGTTGCTTTCGCACAGGCAATTCCAAAAAATTTCAAATTGACCGTACTTACTGCGGCGATGAATGTAAATCTTGCCTTGATGGACACTTCTGAAATCGAGCTGGTACAATTGGGTGGCGTGGTGCGGAAGAGTAGCAGTTCGGCGGTGGGGCATTATGCCGAGGAGATGCTACGAGGTTTTGCTTGTAGTAAGCTTTTTCTAAGCGTGGATGGGATCAGCCTGGAGCATGGCTTGACGACTTCCAATATGATGGAGGCGCATCTGAATGCGCAGATGATTCGCTCTGTTCAAAAGACGATAGTTTTAGTGGATAGTCAGAAGTTTGGGCGTAAAGGCTTTGGCAAGATCTGTGAGCTCGAAGACATAGATGTGATTATCACCGATGCGGGTATTCCGGAGATTTACAGGGAAAAGCTGGAGGAAAAAGGTATCGAGTTGGTGGTGGTGTGATGATGGATGCTGGATGTCCGGTGTTTGGTGTCCGGTGTTTGGTGTCCGATGTTTGGTGACCGGTGCTGGATGTTTGGTGCTGGGTGTCCGATGTTTGGTGTTGGATGTCCGATGACCGGTGCTGGGTGACCGATGTGGGATGCCGGATGTCCGGTGTTTGGTGCTGGATGTTTGGTGCTGGGCGTCCGAGGTTTGGTGATCGATGTGAGATGTGGGATGTGTCGGGTGTTTGGTGACTGATGCTGGATGCTGGATGTCGGGTGTTTGATGACTGATGTGCGGTATTTGATTTTTATGTTTGATGATTTGAAATGGCCTACTTGAACTAGCGGCTTTATATAATGAGAAAGGCAAATAGCTTATAAATGTTGTAAACAAATTTGTAAATTCAAAAAAAAATAGCTATTATAATAGGTAAAATTTTTAAGCGCTTAATCATTTATCGCAGCTATTAGCCAGGCTGGGAATTGGCTTTTGTCCAAACTAATTCGATATGAAAAGGTTATTATTAGTTATTATTTTTACTATATCAAGCTTATCAGTTTCACAGAGTCAAAGTATAGATGTGCCCATAATTACTGGGGAATCAGTCTGTCGATGTCATGGTGAATCTTGTCAAGGGGGGAATCAAATTTCCTTAAGGCGTAGCTGTGGAAGAATTACGGGCACGGGGGACTGTGGAGTTAGTCCAAATTGCTAACAAAGAATGGCTGGTCCTAAATGGGCCAGCCTAATTTTCACTATAAAATTACGGCTGTGAAAAATTATTATAATCTTTTCCTGATCATGACATTGCTTGCGTGCAAGTCGAATATAGATTCAGATAAGAGTGAATCAGATAAGGAGGACTTAAAATCTGCAGTTCAATATGAAATGGTTTCTTTCGATACTGTTTATTTGGAAGCTCCAAATTCAGCTTTCGTTGGATATTTATTCTTGACCAATCGTGACATTAATTTCATTGATAGAATTCAATCAAAAGTTTTCCAATTTGATCATCAGGGTAATTTTAAACAGGAATTTTTAGGCAGGGGAGATGGCCCAGATCGACAAAATGGGATTTATGGAATTGTATCGGAAGGCAATGAATTAATTGTTTTAAGTGATAATCATATCTCCATTTTTGATGCTTCATTCAAGCTGAAAGATCGATTGAACTTTACGCTTGGCGGTCAAGAATCAGTGGAGGAAATGCTTCATGCCCCAAGATCAGATATGTTTGGTCTTTATGAGATTAGTTGGATTAGTCAGGAAGTCAATATGCCGGTTTTCCCCTTAGCTGAGGGGCAAGGATTTATTCTTCCCGTGATGATGACACATCCAGAACTAAATGGCTATTGGACCAAGGAATACTATGAATCTGTCGCCATTTTTGGACTTTTTGATGAAAAATACAATCTGCAAAAGCTAGGTGGAAAGCGTTCTGAAGAATACTTAAAACACAATTACTTGCCGAATTTTGATTACTCCTATTTTACGACTAGGGGGGATAGTCTACTGGTATCCTTCCCGATAGATCCTAAAATCCATATATATGATATGGAGTTTAATTTTTTGGGGACATTCGGAGAGCCTGGAATAGCTATGAAGATGGATTATATCCCTACCCAAACGCTTGAAGAAGCGGAAAGTCAATGGGGAACTGATCGAGATCAATTTGGGCACTATGATCATATTTTTTATGATACTAAGGAAGATTTGGTTTTTCGTAGCTATCTGCCGAGCGGGAAAGGGGCAGAATCTGCTCGTTTGCAGATTTATAAGGGAAATCAACTTGCAGCAGATCTAGCAGTACCAATTAGATTTAGCGTATTGGGTTCGGTCGATGGCGTTTTTTACGCCGATGGGATCGTAGATGAGGAGAATGAAAAACTGGCATTCTTTAAATTCAAGCTCGATGAAAAATAGGCAATACTTGGTTTTATCACTTTGTTTTCTGACTCAATCTATTTGGTCCCAGAGCCTAAAAGTAGTAGACGTTAATACAATGGAGCCGATTCCATTTTTTCATCTCTATGACCCTCAAAAAAGTAAGGTGTTAATGGGCGGCCCTGAAGGAACGGTTTCACTCGACGAATTGATTAGCACTTATGCTGACTCACTTTATGTTTCTCACTTGGGATATGAGACTATGAGCTTGAGAAAGGGAGATTTAGATCTAAACAGTCCGGAAATACTAATCAAATTACAGCCTCTGGTATTTGAACTGGAGGAAGCCAGTGCCCAGATTTTGGATGAAGAGCAGCTTTTGATCCGGTTTCAGACCAAACTCAAGAATCAACTCAGTAAAAATTCTTGGCTAGTTCGTGTCCATTCCTGGGAGTTTATTGATGGATCAAAGCAAGTAATAGATCAATACGGTTTGTTGGGTTTCGGAGGTTTGATGGAGCGAAAAGGGAAGTTAAGCGAATATGATGGTTCGAATTATTTTTTGATCTCTGAACACGCTCGGAAAACAGCCGTCTTAGCGTATGAAGCATTCTTCGACACCAAAGACCTACTTGGGGTTGTGCTGAACGAACTATTGCAGGGGATAGCTCAGGCGAAGCCAAAAAAAGTAAGTGTCTTGACTTCTTCGAGAGAAAAGTTGACTTTTGCGGTAAGCTATCGCATTGATGAGCTGAAGGTCGAGTTTATGATTTCTGAGAATGCTGAGCTACTCGAAATCAAGTGGACTGAAGCCCTTGATCTAAACCTTTCTTTTGCTGATAATATTCGCACTGAATCCGGAAAGATTAGATTTTATGCAGATTCGGAGTTGCTCGTACCGATCTCCGTAAATCTCAAATTTGAACGCATATCTTCGAAAAAACAGCATCAGTTTTATATGCTATCCTCTTTTATCCCCAGTCCACTAGATTATAGGGTCTTTCTGAGTGAAAATTACCCCTTGGGGGATTATTATAGATTGATGGCGGAGTTGGGGAATTTGGATGATTACGATTCAGAAAATACTTTTTTTCAAAGTTCTAAAGCTCGGTTCGAATCCAAGAAAATGGCTCAATTTGCAGGAAAATCTTTTGATGAAAGCATATCTTGGATAGACATCAAAGCAAAAGCGCAGTACGCTACGTATCGATGGGTGGATGATACAATGAAAGTAAAGGTCCAGGAGTATTACGAATACAAAATTGCTTTACTTAAGGAGTATACAAAATTAGGCTTGACTTGGTAATCAATAATCTTTAAAGGTCTTCCGTTGTACCCCTACATCATTTTTTTCCAAATCAACGATGTAAATATTCTCATACTCCAAGTCTTCAAGATCAGGATAAGCGCCTTCTTGCTTTGATAGAATATTGACCAATCGAGGAGCAGTATCGGTATGACCTACGACTAGAATATTCCCTTCCAATTGTTCTAATTTCTTTGCAAAAGCTTCCTGATCTTTAGCATCGTAGCTTTCGATTTGAATACCGGCTAGATCGGCAGTGGTTTGTGCAGTCTGCCGAGCACGCTTGTAATCTGTAGCGAATATATGTTTGATCTCTTTGTCTGCCAGAATTTGGGAAAGTTTTGTTGCCCGTATTTTACCTGCTTGTGACAAATTCGGATCTGAATCCTCCACCAGCATTTTCTCCGCATGACGTACGATATAGATGGTTTTGGGAGTTGGAGATGGGGAGCAGGCAGAAAAAAATACCACTAAGACTAAAATCAGTAGGGGAGCTTTCATAATCAGGAATTGGGGAAATTTATTTCAATAAAATCTTTAGGACTAATTATTTGAGTCAGATCGAAGCTTGATAGTGTAAAGTCTAATGTATTTCCTGTAATTAAGAATTCTGCTTTCGATTCAAAAGCAAGTTCTAAAAACTTATTGTCACTTTTATCCTTCAATAAATTAACAGACTGAGTTAAGTTAAAGAATACTCCTTTATTCCGGAGCTGGGCCAAAACAATGAATGAGTTTTCAATAAAATCAGGAAAACGGGAGAATTTCGGTCTTGCTAATACTTCTTGATATTCTTCGAAAGTTGAATTAGAAAAGCAGGGAAAAATATTTTTATTAAAAAGAGCTTCATTCAACACCTTTGAGGGAAAGCCTGTTGAAATCAAAGCTGACACCAGAATATTAGTGTCAAGGATGATTTTCATCTCTTACAGCCTTTATTTCTTGATCAATTTCTTCTAAGGTCATTTTGGAAAGACCTGTTTTTTCAGCGATTGATTGCGCCTTCAAGAGGGCTTCTTTCGTGAAGTCCGCTGTAATTTTACTAACTAGCTCATCAAATTTAAGTGAAGAAATCTCCTCTAAACCATATCTAGAAGCATCCTCAGGTTTTATTTTTAGTGAAATGGTTTTCATATTTTCATGCTTTTCTTGAAGTTAACGGAATTAGTATAAAGCTCTCTAGGGTAGTTATATTCTATTTCAAAAGTCAACACATTCGATGAATCCGTGGCCTTTTTACCCTGAAAACGTATTGTCCAAATGCTGATCTTTGGCCTTGATATTTTCATGGATAAGGAACTGCTCCCAGAATTCTTCCTCAGGCACAGCAGCGCGTAGATACAATTTATCTTTTTTGATCGGATGCTCAAAAATCAACTGGAAGGCATGTAGATTGATGCTTGCATCTGGATTAGGCTTAGCAAAGCCGTACTTCAAATCGCCCCTGATCGGACAACCCATAGACGCCAACTGCACTCGGATCTGATGCGGACGGCCCGATATCGGACGCACTTCCAGCAACCAATGATCATTCATAAAACCGAGCGTCTTGTAATTCAACTCCGCTTTTTGCGAACCTGGCACTTCACGATCGTGAGCAGTGACGACATTCTTCTGCTCATCTTTCACCAGCCAATGGGTCAGTTTCCCGGTTTCTTCCTTCGGCCTACGCTTGACCAGCGCCCAATATACTTTGTGAATATCCCGCTTTCGGAAGATTTCCATCATTCGTTCCAGCCCTTTGGAGGTACGGGCAAAAGTAACCAAACCGCTCACAGGTCGATCCAATCGGTGTACGGGATGTAAAAAAACTGCTCCAGGCTTGTCGTATTTCTTGGCAATGTACTCTTTGAGGTAATCCGTCAGTGTCTTGTCTCCAGTTTTGTCCCCCTGGACCAGAATCCCGGCGGCTTTATTGACTACTAAGAGGTGGTTGTCTTCATAAACAACGGTAAATGGCTTCTTTTTCATAATAGCCCGCAATTTACGGATTTTTCAGTGCTTGTTTTCAGCTTTTTGATTTTCCTCTTTAGCCTTCCACTTTCCATACCTATAGGTAGGCAAGCCCATTTCAGCTTTCTCACTTCAGCCTTCTGATTTCCTGGTAAGTTTTCGGCCTTGTTCGCTAGCTTGTACACAGATGATTTGGCATGGTCAAAGCTATTATCGATTAAAACCAAGAATATTTAAATATCAAATTACTTGAACCCAGAAATGATGAAGTGTTACCTGTGAACCTCCCTTTCTTGAGTGTTTTGATTTTAATCGGGCAATCTTATCAAAGGACACTATTTCAAGTTTTTCCTCCTCTAGCCAAGATGCATCTGATACCCATTGATTAATCGTGGAATACCAGTGATTGAAATCATGGTTCTCAACATAACCTATCATACCATTTTGAGACAATAATCTATCTTCAAGGTCTATTCCATGGTTTTCGTCTTTGTACCGTTGAATACCTGCACCGTTCCCATAAACATATTGATGATCTTTCCCTTTATTTCTTTTTGGATTAGGCAGAACCTTGGCTTCAATTGTAAAAATCAGAACCCCTCCTCGAAAATGAACTCCAATGTCAACCTTGTATGAAGCTTTTTGTCTTGCTTGGGGGATAAATGAAAATGAGCTATTTGATCTGCCAATCAAAAAGGAGCATAAGTCATATGTATATTGATCTTCATTTCTCTTGTTGAATGGAGTACGTAAAAATTCCTCTGAGATAGTAAAATTGGGCAACTCAGTTTCTAAGTATTGAATTAACTTATTTATTAACTGGGAAGGCTGAAGATTTTTAAAAGATGAGACCCCTGGCATATTCAATATCCTTCAGCTTTACAGTCCGAAAATGTTTGGTCTGCATCTCTCAAAGCGATGGACTTTAGCCAATAACGTAGCGCATTCGGCTTGATCAAATAAACGCAATCAAATCCATCTACATGATCATATAATCGAACGATTCGCTTGTGTGCTGCTCCACGGTTGGCAGCATCATTGTCGATTAGGATTTCAATTGAATCATCTAATACTTCATCAACAAACTCTGGATTCAGTTTACCATCAACTCCAAATCCAATTTGATAAACTGTATAGGAAGGCATTCTATGGATCTTTCCGGATTGCCAACTATTACCATTCATCGCATAGATATCATTCAACTCTGAGCAGAGTACTTCGCCATATTCTACGAGTTGTTTTTCTTTTACTGGATGATGGAGAGTTGATCCAGCAGATGCTTTCATGATTTGCTTGCCAAGATTAATATAATAATCTAGAACATCATTTTGTATTATTGCCTCAGAATTAGACAACTGTATAGCTTCAAAATCATCCTGAAACGGCACATCAAGTATTTCACTCTTATTTATATCCGTCTCTGTCAATACCATGGCGCTACTACTTATCGCCAAAACATAAAGCTGATAATTCAATTGTAATTTATTTCTGACTTTAAATAAATTATAAATCTGAACTAATTCCCTTTCACTAGATACTGGCGCACTTATTCCTATAAAATCTCTATTGTAATATAAATGCGATTTCTTTGTGTACTCAGATGCTGAAGGAATCATTAAAACTGGAATATTTTTAGATCCAAATACCTGATCTATGAGCATAAAAGGAGGCTCATACATGAAAGTGTCTTTAAGATTTCCGGTTCGAAAAGCAGTATCATAAATTATTTCTGGATATCCATTGCCTCCTATTGAAAGAATTTTGTCACACTTTTCAACCAATAACTTATCACCACCTTCAAATCCTCTAATCTCCTTCCATCCTTCAATTTTTTTACTCTCTAAAAAACTCTTCATTTTTGGCAGAATGGTTAACCGATAAATCAAATGAAACAGTCTTCCCCCTCCCAGAAGATTTGTTTTCCACACAAACTGCTTATCAGGATCAACAGCCCAATCCCATTTCACCAGATGTCGATCATAATCATCAATTTCAAAACGTACTCTCTGCTCTACAGAAATGGTTCGTTTTACCACCGTATGATTTATTGGCTTTAATTGTGAAGTTTCGTTATTCGCTATCAGCGCAACTACAGGAGTATCTGCACTTGTGAAGAGTCCTCTTCTTAAATGGGTAAAATCATAAATATCGGATACGGAATAATCTGTAAATAAGCTCTCTCTGTAATTTTTAGCCTCCTTAGATTTATCGTATAAAAGCGCATTGGATGGAATAATCATACAAATACGATCAGTCAGCAACATGGAAGCCTCAAAAAAGTGTAGCGCAAAGTTCTTTCTTGGTATACTTGGATGTTTCAAGTCCAAATCATCGATTATATCCTGATCTAAAACCTTTTGCTTTGAACTATTTTTTTCTGGATTAAACGGTGGATTACCGATAACTAGAGAAAAATGCTTCCCTTCATTTTTGGCCTCCAATGCCCATTGGAAAAATCCTGTAGGTGGTTTCGCTTCTAGGATATTTTTTGTGCTCAAGTCTTTAAATTTCAATTTTCCCCATACTTCTTTTGGGGTTAGATAATCCAATAAAGCTGTAGTAAGGCCAAAGATGGTCACTCGTACAGCTGCTGTTTTAACATCAACACCGAAGATGTTTTCCTCCATTATTTTCTGAGCTGTCCATGCATCTGGATATTGAATTTCCCCAGTTTCTTCACTCTTAGCGATTGCCCACCACTGAAGTAATCTTTTGTACGCGGCAACTAGAAAAACGCCTGATCCACAAGTAGGATCCAAAACCTTGTAAATCCCGGTCTCTAGAAAAGACAAAGGAGGATTTTCAAGTGGCATTACTTCATCCACCATGAAATTGACTAAATGAATCGGTGTATAAACCACGCCTTTTTCGCGGCCATTCCCATCTCTTTGAGCTTCCTCCTGAATGAAGTTTTCATAAATAGCGCTAATGACTTCTGCAGGGAGATGTTGAAAACTATATTGTTTCCATAAAAAAAGCTGTTTGGTATCAAGATCATTGTCAGCTCTTAGAAACTGGGCCAGTAACCTTAAATCAGCTTTTTCAATTTGATCTTTTTCATCGGGGCTGAATTGATCAAAAATGCGTCCATTGAATTCTGTGGAAAGTGCTCCAATGACAGCCAAAAAATTCCCGCCTTCTACAGCTTCAACAAAGCTATGTACTTGAAATTTAGAAAATATCTCATCAAGTGTTGATCTATCAGTTCCAGAATCCTTTTTCTCTTCCAGAAACTTCACCAGAATACTTAGAACCAGTATTTTGTCTATAGTTTCGGGTTCAAGTTTTTCACTTTTCTCATTAAAGTTTTTTCTGACTTTCATCAGATAATCAATAAGGTGCACGTATGGGCTCTTATCGATATTTATTTGGTTTTTATACTTGTCTTGTTCCCAAAAAGTCCCCGTTCCAAATAAACGCGCTGCGCTACTTTCCTTGTCAAGAGCTTCAACTATTTCAGAGGGAAATCTCAAATTCTCTACTGAAATCTCATTTTCTCTTACTCTTTCAGCAGGCTTTCTAACATTGTAAATATCTAATCTCGTTTTTCCAGATATGATATAAATATCAATTTTCCCCTCACTCCATAACGCTGCATGAATCCCCTTGTGCCTTAAACTATTTACAGGAAAATCTTCTTCCTTGAAAATGCAAACTACAGGCTCAGACTTATAGGCTTCTGTGTCTTCCTGATTTTTAAAGAATCTCCTAAAAAAGACCGCGTAAGTGCCAAGTTCTCTTACCTCTGAAATATAAAGACGTTCATAGTTGTTTTGAGCGACAGAATCTTTGTCGCACAGAACAAGTCCGTTTTTTTCAGTAAAGTCGAGGATTTGGGTTTCCATATTTAAAAATCTAAAACTTCCCAAGAGCTATTTTTGGGATGATTTAATTCAAATTTATACTAAATACCCTGAAATACTAAGATGAAAATTTTTGGGACACTAACTGTCAATTTCTTAGCTTTCCCACAATATCGCTCACGATCGACTCAGCATGCACGATGCTGTTTTCGATGAAAAACTCCCGGGTATTCAATCCTCCGCAAACCACTCCCGCCAGATATACGCCCGCCACGTTGGACTCCTGATTGGAATGATCGTAGCAAGGTTGACGCTTTTCGTCCAGACTCATCTTCACACCAAGCTGATCCAATAATCCAAAATTCGGTTTGTAGCCCGTCATCGCCAGTACAAAATCATTTGCTATCGTTACTTCTCCATCTTGAGTGGAGATTGTCACTTCCGATGCTCGGATTTCTTTGACTTTTGATTTGGTGTAGGCCGTAATCGAACCTTCCTTGATTCGGTTTATAATATCCGGGCGTACCCAATATTTCACATTTTGATCGACTTCTTCTTCCAGTAAGACCATACTGACTTCCGCTCTTTTGCGCCAGCACTCCAGTGCAGCATCCACAGCTGAATTTGCCCCGCCCACTACTAGCACCTTTTGCCCGACGAATGGCCATGGCTCCTTATAGTAATGCATGACCTTCGCTAAGTCCTCCCCGGGTACATTCATTAAATTTGGCAAATCATAGAATCCGGTCGCCAGTACGATTTTCTTTGTCTGGTAACTTGATTTGGAGGTTTTGATTTGGAAAAGATCTCCTGATTTTGAAAGCGTTTTTACCTCTTCATAGAAGTTGATGTTCAGATCAAAGTGACCGTAAATTCTGCGGTAATATTCGAGCGCTTCTGTTCGGGTGGGCTTGCTTTCTACTGACATAAAAGGAATACCTGCCATCTCCAATCGCTCCGAAGTGGAGAAAAATCGCATATTGACAGGGTAATTATAGATCGAATTGGTCAGTGTGCCCTTTTCCAAAATCACATAGCTCAGTCCGGCTTTTTTAGCTTCTACGCCACAGGCTAGCCCGATTGGGCCGCCTCCGACAATGATTAAATCAAGGATTGTATTCATAGATTTGAGATTTTAATTGATCTGAAATAGAAATTCCTGCTCGGAAAATTTATGAAAGTCTTTTTCAAATTTACGCTCTTTCATCCGAACTAGACCGCTTGAATTTTGAATAACCGCTGTTGCCGATACTGTTCCATAAGTATCATTGAGCCTGATCAGCTGTGCAGAAAGTCCGATCTCCATTTCTGGTAATACCCCTGTTTTGGGTAGATCTTCAAGCGAATATGTTTCGGTTGACTTTAGAATATCCAGAAGCTTATTTTCTGTTGGTATCCCCTCCAGAATTTTTTTCATTTGCCCTTTTGCCAATTTGGTTTTGGGCCAAGGATCATTGAGCAGCCCATTGCTTATCCCATGAATTCCGGAGCGGATTTCTTCGATTCCTTTTCCATAATTACTCAGGTACCAAAGGCTCTTGCCATCTGACACCAAGAGATTGAAACCGTCATAGTTCTCCAGTGTTTTTTCGATTTCAGTTAGGTATTCCTTTGGAGTAATTTGATTTTCCAGCCAGTTCTGCACCAGTTTGCCTCTACTGATGGTTGGTTTTAAGATTGAGGAAAAGTCACGGTAATTAGTCAGCAATGCCCAGCGGCCATTTGGATGAAATCCCATCCAAGTACCACCACTGCGGAGGTCTTTGCCGGCATAAATCCCGCTTTCCCATTGATGCAAGTTTTGAGTGGGCCTATCAAAAAACTCATCTCGATTAGCGGAGATGAGAAGCGGGAAATCCGGGTGAGCTTGCCAGGCAATTGCGACTAAACACATATTCTAATGTATAAAAAAGGCCGGATAAACCGGCCTTCTGTGATATTAAGCTTTTGATTCTTGTAGAGTTGGATAGTCAGTATATCCTTTCTCTCCTGGAGTATAAAAGGTGTCCTGATCCCATTCTGACAATTCAGCTCCCAGTTCGAATCGAG
>Ga0136587_1000332_pt1 | contig 13250 bp, 5 predicted proteins | sample AntRauMFilla1563_FD_101386 | JGI IMG/M metagenome (GOLD analysis project Ga0136587, IMG submission 101386) | Saline lake microbial communities from Rauer Islands, Antarctica - Metagenome Filla 1 #563 | ecosystem: Environmental > Aquatic > Non-marine Saline and Alkaline > Saline | place... | reverse complement strand
GAGCTGCGCAGGTTCATGCTCTGACGCCAGCGCTGGCTTTGCACATTGCCGTTGGCCTGGTAGCTCAACTCAAAGCCGAAACGGCGACCCGCACTCAGGTTATTCGGGTCGTTCATGCCCGCTAACCACCCCTGAATGTGGTAGCTATACTCGTTGGTGGGATTGGCCAATGCACCTAGGCGCTGCGAGCTTAGCGCACCGTTTTGGTTAAAACTCAGGTTTTGCAGGTCGGTGGACCAACTACTGCCATCCAGCGAGCTTTGCACTTGGTGTATCCTGCCCATAACATCATAGGCGTATTTTTGGTAGAAATCATCGGCCTGCCCAACCTGGTAGCTTAGCTGGCTTAGGCGGTCTAGCGTATCGTAGCTGTAGGCGATAATCTTGGCGGCAAGGCCCGGCAGGACTTGGGCTTGGCGTGTGACGCGGCCTCGGGAATCATACTCATAATAGCTGTACCCCCAACCGTCGCCCGTATAATAGCCTTCGCGGGTGAGCTTACCTGATTGGTTTGCGCTGCTAAAGCCGCTGTATAGGTCGGTTCCATCATAGCTGTAGGTCTGCCTCGCACTGGCTGAGCCCCCGCTCGGAAAGCTGGCATTCTCAGGATCGGCCGCACTGATCGCTACCGAGCCCGTATAAATACCCTGCTCGGTTAGCCGCCCAAAGCCGTCGTATTTGCTGTAGCTGTAGCTATGAGTACCGGGTGGAGTGGCATATTGATTGGGGTTTTGATGAAACCGCAGCTGCCCAGAGGCGTTGTAACGGTACTGGTGAGACTGACTTTGGTCGGGCAGTTTTTTGCTGCGAAGCAGGCTTCGGCTGTCGTAGGTGTAAGTGGTTATTAAGCCTTTTGGGCTGGTAGCGCTAAGCAGATTACCCAGCTCGTCATAGGCAAAGTTGGTGGTCCGCTGATCGGTGGTGCCCTCGGCGGCCACGGTGCGCAGCAGCTGCCCAAAATGATTGGTGTAGCGCAGGCTGACATGGCCTAGCTGGTCAGTAGCGCGCTGCATCTCAAGCGGTTGGCCGTTGATCTGTACGCCGGTATATGGGTAAGCCAGTTGCACCGATGTGCTCAGGTTTATGGTGGGGCTGGCTTGGGTTTTCACGATATCACTACTATTGGTAAAGTAGGTCAGCTGCTCGTAAGGCTTCACGTTGGCAATAGAGACCCCATACAAACTGCTATAGAAGCTTAAGGCGGCCGATTCGGCGGCCGGCTCGTTCACAAAATCTAGGGAGCTACTTAGCCCCGTTTGGTAAGGTAAATAGGCCTTAACCAGCTGGCTGATGTTGTTGTACTGGCTGAGTTGCAGCGTATTTTCCTCGGAAGGGTTACTGGCTAGGCGCTGGCGCAGCCGGCCCAGTGAGTCATAATACTCAGCCGTTCGGATGCGAGTAGTATCAGCCCCCCCAGTGGGGTAGGTGAAGCTGCTGGTAATGATACGGTTTAGCCCTTTATACTGGCCAAAGAACGCGCTTTGATCAACGGCGTAATCATAGGCTTGGACCAGGTTATTATCGAGGTTGCGAACCTGGCTAAGCCGGCCATAAGGGTCGTAGCTGTAACGGGTTTGCTGGCCACTTACGGAGGTGACTTTGGAGAGCTTACGGTAGGCGTTAAAGTACTCCATTTGTGTAGAAAGCGTAGGAAGACCGCTACGATATAAAGAAGCATTGGTTAGCCGTGAGCTATTAAGCCCATAGGTAAAGAGCACATAGCTGCTATTTGGGAAAAACTCTTGAGCAAGGCGCCCGCTGTATCTGTCGTAGCGGTAATGGCTAGGTTTAACCCAACCAACGGGGGCTATGTGGCTGCTATAGGCGTTAAAAGCTACCGGGCTGCCGTTTACGGGGCTGGCGCTATTCCAACTAAAGCTGGCTTTGGGTTTCCAGAAGGCCAGTGGTTCGTCGGTAGGATCGGTAGCCAAAGCCCAGGTGGTAACTTGCGCACTTTTCCAACTAACCAGGCCGCTGGAGTTCGCTAGGCCGGCGTCGATGCGCACTACGGCGGATAATATATTACGCGTTTGTAGGGCTGTGTACTGCTCAAAGCCGTAGGTGTAGCGCTGCACTTGGTAAGGCTTGCCTACGCCTGCTTGCTTGCGGTGGCGCTCTCTGAGCAGCCCCGTTTGCGGCTCATAGCTGTACGCATAAAGTTCTCTTTGATCAGTAAATTTTTTAGAGCTGCTTTGCTTTTGTCCTCGAGATGATTTTACCGTTGCTAGGGTAAAGGTTGCCGAGCCCACCGCAGCGCGAAGGCCCCAAGAGGCGGCCATTAGGCCAGCATCGGTAGCGCCAAATTCAGCAATTGCATAGGTACTGGACTCCGAGTTATCCAAGCCTCCACTATTATCAAAAACGCCAGTTAACTTCCATTCAATGGTAGAGGATAGGTCTTGGGTTAGGTAGACGCCTTGAGTGGAACCGAAAAAATCTGTATCCAACACCGCATTGCTACTGCTAGGCGATTGATAGGTGTATCTTATAGTTTTCTTTGTTGGTGGTAGGGGGTTCGTTGAGTCATAGGCAAGTACAGACTCATGCTGAAACTCTCTGACTTCAACATGTTGAATGCTTTGATTGGTATAGTTGGCAACATTTAGCGTGTTGCTGCCAAAAAAATCAGCAATGAAGGGGGTGGGTGGAGAACCAATTTTTGGGTCTAAGTATTGGTAAGTAAAAAGCTCATTGGCATCGGTGGCAAATTCATCGTATCGGGAATTGCGAAAGATGGCCGAAATACGTGGGCCGCCTACATAGGTGCCTGAAATATTAATGGCATCACGATCCATAGGATCGTAGATTTTATTGAGTATAACGTTGATACTGTCACGTTTGAAGCTTGCCTTTTGGCTATTTGTGATAAATCTTGCTTCATAAAAAATGCTGTCTTTTAGCCCAGTGTTATAGCTAACGGATGCTAATGACCAGGATTGGGACTCGTTTTGGCTACTTGGGACACTGGCATTCCCATTATAAAGAGCAGCTTGGCTAGATTTATTGAAATATCCATAGTAGTCTACAAATAAGTTGTTAAAGCTAGAGGCTTGGGTATCAAAGCCATTCCATTTAATCGAATCTGAGGGTGCATAATACTTAAAACTATAATCTAAGCCCTCCGTCATAGAGTCATTGATGGATAATAATTTGAGTCTGCCTTTGTCTGGATTACTTGGTGGCGTAGGGCTAAAGCTATTATCGTGGGTGAGTGTGATCGTTTTATGAGGACTGCTTCCTATGTAGCTTAATGCTATGGAAGTCAATTTTCTTTGGGTGGTGCTAATGCCAATAGAACGTTCCCACCAAGGTAACATAGGCTCGTAACGGCTTGTTGTATTAAAGGTTGCACTGGCTACCGGCGAAGTAACGCTTGCTAAGTACTGCGTTTGCCGAAAGGCTAAGGTTTGATTTTGGGTGGCGCTTAACACGGAGCCATACTCAAGTTTTATCCAAGGCTGGTTGTTTGAACTTACAGGAACTTGCCAGCGGTCTGCGGTATATTCGGCGCCAAAAATGGCCACCAAGCGCCAAGTTTGTACGTGCACTTGGTTACGGTTATTATAGGCTGTACCATTCTTTTCCCGCACCATAGTAAAACCCAGCGTAGGCGAGGCAAATAAATAAGACATTCCATCGGGGGTGCTGATCAAGAATTTAGAGAAATCGGCCTTTTGGCTTTGAAGCGTAAAGTTGTCGGAGTAAATACCGGTGGTTCTAGTATCAATAGTTTGCACAGCGCTTTGATACGCAATTTTCCAGCCATTTTGATCTAAGGGGACAAAATCACCCGTGCTATAGGCTGGAATGGTGCTTGAGGTGTAATTCGGCTCAAGTATTTGCATCATGCTTACGGCGCCCTTACCCGGTATAACCACTTGGTACATATCAGGCAAGGCCGTTTGTGGGTTAGCGCCTTTTTGATCAAAGACGTCAATACCTATATAATTGAAATTGTCATTTTCGAAAATATTGAAGGCTGATTTAGGGTTCCCAACAGCGGGAATTCGTGTGATTGAGCCTGGGTTATAAGTCCAGCCTAAGCCAATCCAATTTGCTGGACTTAAAGCTTGTATACCAGACTGATAATTAAAAGCAATAGGATAGGAAAAGCCGTGAGACTCCACTTGGCCAAGCGTGTAACTCAAATTAAGATTACCCTGACTGTCCACATTGGGTTTGCCATATACATTAACAGGTGCATACTCAGGTTGGTCAATATTAGTGTCTAAATCGTAAAGTGTTTGGGCATTAGCGGTGGTGCTGATAGCCCAAGACAAACATACAAGTAGGCTGGGTAGAATAGTTTTTGACTTCATAGCATTTTGTATTTCTTTTAAATGAAAAACAATTACGTTGACTATTTTAACAGTACTCAAAGAAAATGAGGGTTCAAAACCAATAGTTGTACTATTGTATGTGGCCTAACAGGGTTAGCACTTCACCCACTAAGGTTGAACTATTGTAAGCGCAAGGTAATGAATAGGTTAATATCTTTTAATGGGTGCGTTTTACGCAGAAAATAACCTATTCAGTATTTACTTATTTTTACAAATAGCGTTGAATTAAGGTGTTTGATACAGCAAATACCCGAACTATAAGCAATAAATTTTATGCAGCTCAAGCTCCCAAATCGCCATAAAATTCACTCATTAGCGGCATAAAGCTAAGAGGGTATAGGTATGGCTTAGCATATCTGGGGTGTGGTTTAATATTCTGTCTATAATAGCTGAGTTTACGCTTAATGCTGCTAAAATAATACTTACAGTTTTGGGTATATCGTGCAGTTGAAATTTCCCGAGTGCATCCTTGAATCAAGTTCACATATTTGAGTGTAAAAACGGTATCATTTCAACCTAATTTTGCATCATTTCCCACTAGAATGGTTGGTTAAAAACCCAAAATATGCCCAGAAAAATTGTGGGTGGCCTGATCAATCTGTTACCAAATTGTTACCAAATCGAAAATCAGGTTTTTTTCATCTCCCTAAAAGAAAGGGACGCACCCGGTTCCCCAGATACGCCCCTGTTAACCCTAATAATCCTAAATTCCTACAAGATTTTAATGTCTCTTGCTATGGCTTTTTCTAACTTTTGTACAGTGATTGTGAGAATGCCGTCTTGGTATTGTGCACCAAGCGCTTCGGCATTAGCATCTTTCGGAAGTCTGAAAGCTCTTTCAAATTCTCCAAAAGTAGATTCAATCCGATGTATGGTAACAGCTTTTGACTCCTCTAAGCTCTTACGCTCTCCGCTGATGCGAAGAACACCATCTTCAATCGTTAACTTAATTTCTTCTTTTTTTAACCCTGGCGCAATCACATGAAAATGGTATTCTTGCTCATTTTCAATAACATCTACGCGTGGAGCAAATTTTTTGTCAATAGATGTTTTGTCAATAGATGTAGTTGCTTTGTTTTCAATGTTCTGATTAAAAAAAGCATCTACCAAGTTAACAACTGAATTAGCATATTGGTTCGGATTGTAGTGGTTTAAACGTGTCATGGCTGAGCCTCGATTGCTTAGTATATTTTTGTTTGTTTCACTACAATTACTATCAACATACATGCCGATGCACTTTTGAAAGCATGTACTGACAAGTAGTTCTACCTCTTTTGACGCACTGTCAAGGCGTACATTCAACTTGACAAAATCACTGACTGGCTGACTACATTACCGTAAAAGCGTCACGACAGTTTTGTGATATCAACTTCTTTTAAGTTCACGCAGCTTTGTTGCTTTAAAATTATAAATGTTGAGTTATGAATTATGCAGGAGATCCTGAATCTTGGCTCGCAAGCTCACCTATCGTTCAGGTTGACGTCTTTTGTATAACTCATAATTCGTAAATGAAGCCCTACTTCAACAGGGTCATTCGTTTGTTGATAACCCCAAATTTGGTTTGAAGTCGATATAAATAAATACCACTAGCGAAATTTGTTGCATTAAATGTGGCCGAATGCATGCCAGAAGCTAGATTTTCATTAACTAACTCAGCAACTTGTCTACCCTGCATATCAAAAATAGATAAGCGCACCTGACTATCTTCTGGAATAGCGAATTGTATTTGCGTGCTTGGATTGAAAGGGTTCGGGTAATTTTGATCTAGTCCATAAAGGGTAGGGAGTTCATTTTGCGCATTAATATCTTGAGTGTCAACAACTTGGCTTTCCACTATTCCAAAAGCCTTAAAGCTAATAGCTTGATAGGTATCTGCGCGTTGAAGTTGCAACCTATTTTTCGTACTACTTGTTTTGGGAAGGTGAAAGAACTGAATTTCTTCGTTTGTAGATAACCCAAAATCACCACTCCACTCGTCCTTTCCATTAACTTGAAAAGAAATGCTTTTGTTAGCTGCAACCTGAGCACGACCTACCGTATTTCCGTACTTGTCTTGTGCTTCAATGAGGTCATTTGGTTTAATATTTGGCCAACTATTGCTGAAATCAAGGTGTAGTAACATAAAATTGCTAGATCTTGAAACATGCTCTTGTGTTATTGCCAATTGCGTTGCGCCTAAACTTGCCTTTTTGCTAAAGCTATTGGAAGGATATCTGAAGCTTGAAGATCTGGTAGAAAAAACCCAATAGGCTTTGCCTGGCTGCATATTTCCGATGGTTTTGATGCTGAATCTGGGCCAAAATATGTTACCGTCTTCATCTTTTACAACGGTTACAACACTACCAATATCCGATAAAGCCAATTCTACATCTAAAGGGTTATTTCTGAGATAGGGAACTAAATTCCAGCCCTGGGTAATTGGAATAGGCGTTTGTTGTGGAATGAGTCTTGGCCCCACAAAGCGAATTGAGGTTGCGTTTGCTAGCGCAGTGGTATTAATCATATAGCCTTTGAGGTGGTTCCAAGTGTTGGAAAGCTGATCTACTTCAACGGCCGTGTTCGTGGCTTGGTTTAAGTTCCAGTAAGTAGATCCCGTTCCATCTTTTAGCATCACAAAATCGTTATCGTTGTCAAAACCGGCTGTTCCATTCCCAGAAAGTGTATTTACATAACTTGAGATTATACCTTGGTAGCTAGCCTCAGTCAGTGCTCCACCGCCGTCAGGGTCTGGCACTGGGAAACCGGCTTCTACCGTAGTTAAATCTAAGCTATTGGGTAAACTCAAAATTGCTGATGAAGCAGCCGCATTATTGTAGCCTAAGGCATTGTCTAGTGGTAAAATATAGCTCGAAATCAATGACCAGCCGCCTGAGGTGGGAAGGCTTATAATTTGGGCTTCTGCATTTGGCCGGAAATTGTCATCATTAATTGGCCTAGTGTAAACCAATTGTTCAACCGTATTGGTCGCTCCGCTAGTGAAAGTTTGTCCGTTAAAGATGGTGCCATCTGCGTTAAATGGGTTAATTCTTCGGCTGTTCGCATCTACTTGTGGGCCGTTATCAGAGGGGTCCCAAGCACTGCGCCATGCGTAAAAGAATAAGCTGTCTCCATCTGCTGGGCCCTCTTTGACCAACGGTGTCGCTACTATATCACCAAATATTGTAAGGCTGAAGTCATCAGAGCCACCACCGCCATCGTTAGTAGAGCCTCTATCATCATCTGAAAAGTCGTTTTGAATACCATTTGTAAGGTTACCATCAGTGTCAACGGCAGCATAACCAGCCGATTGAAGTTGGCTACTTTGATTTAAGAAGAACGCACCAACCCAGGTAACTTCGTTGGCTGTAGAAATAATATTCTCGTCGTCTGCTAATACCCCATTGCTATTGGTATCACCTAAAAAATCCACATCATTAATATTAATAGTCATGATAGTAGCAGTGGTATTGGTTTCCCAGCTAAAGCCATCACGGATATCGGGCCGTTGGGATACAGTGAAAGAAGGACTTTCAACTGCGCCATTTAATAAATCGGCGTTGTTTACGATGCGAATACGAGCTTCTGCTGTAGGAAAGCCAGCGGTTGGGCCACTACTTGTGTTTGGAATTACCCAAGTGTATGTGCCTGTAGAGGCAGCTAAAATAGCTTGTGTGATAAATCCGTCAGGATTAGCTGTTACATTTGGATTGTATTGTACCCTAACCTGCGACCATATTTCAGGGGCATTCCAACGCACAGCAACGGTGTCTAAGCCGGTATAAAAATTTCCGGAAAAATCGGTATTCAGTGCAGCACCCGTTGTGGTGTTCAAGAAATTAACTGTGTTATCTACAGCTGGGTTAGCACTACTTTGAACTTCTATTGAACCATCATTATTACCGCCTGTCCATTCGCCGTCAGGGACGGTATAGTTGTAGGAACCAACATTGGGGTAATCACTAAAATTTAAAGGATTACCAGCAACTCCACTGATTAAAATATCTACGTAGGGAAGATTACCTGTCGAGGTCCACTCAAGCGTATACTCTTGGTTCGCAATTAAAACGTCGTTATCAGAAACATTGGTAATAGTAATGGTTTTAGGCACATTATCGGGTAGTGTGGCCCCTACATTTGGGATGACAACTGTGGTCCAGCCTAAGAAAATAACAGACCCTGGATCTATTTCTGTGATGAACTGGCTTACGTTGGTAGTTACACCCCACCAATTTGAAGTGAAATCAACGGGATTTGCATCACTGCTGGCCATATTTACATAAATTGCATCTACACCATCATTATCTAGTAGATGGGAATTTGATAAGGTGACATTTGGATTATCTGCCCCAATATTTACCCCATGCGAAGCATTGTCTTCAATGAGCGCCAAGTCTATTAGTGTTGTGCTTAGCGCGCCATTAACGAAGATACCATCGTCACCAGAATTAGAAATGGTTAGATTTTCTGCACCAAATATTCCTGTATTACTAATGCCGTCTGTCGTAGAATTATCTATGGTTACATTAGAAACCACTAAATAACCTCTATTGTCTATCCCAATATTAGCGCCATCTATCAATGAGTTACTTAGAAAAACGGGATTTACATCAGAATTTATATCAATACCTGTGGTAGCAGAAGTGGTTAAAGTGAGGTAATCAATGCGGCAGTTACTGGCATTAATATTTATAGCAGCATCTCCAGCAATAACATTAGATAGTGTTAGATACTTAAAAGTTGCGCCTGTTCCATCAACCCAAATGGCCATGGTTTCATCAGCAGTGAAATTATGGACGGTAACATTAGCCCCATTTACCGTCATTGCATAGGTGGCATTTCTGACGGTTATATTGCCATCTAAGGTATAATTACTTCGGTTAATTCGTAGGCCGCTCCAGTGATGTTGTGGGGTTGGTGGCGCTGCACCAGAGTTTTCAATAGTAAGTGTAGATCCTTCGGTTAGAATGATATCGCCGCCATTTTCGATCGAGAAGTATAAATCACCGCGGCTATCGCCATTCAAATCGGCATACTGGAAATCAATAGTAATATTGCCGTCTATGGTTAATGGCGCAGATATTTCTACGTTCCTAGTAAACTCTTGATCAGTAGACCAAGTAGTTGGGGAATTTATTTCCAATATCGATTGGGCCAGAACTTTCCCTTCAAAAAAGAAAAAGCCTATAAAAAGGATGATAGATGTAAATAGAAGTACTTTTTTCAGCATAGATGTGAGTGCTATAAGATTGCTGACTCACTTAATGCAAGGCTTGTGCCAATTGGGGTTTAATTCGTGTTATAATTTGTGGTATTATTTCAAATCAACGCACATTCCCCAAAAAAATAAATCCAATGTCTTCAATGTCAGATTTAAAAATCACTTCATCCCAAAAACCGCTAATTCTTGTAACAAACGATGATAGTGTTCATGCAAAAGGTATTCATGATTTAATGCGTGTGGCGGCAGAGTTTGGAGATGTAGTTGTGGTGGCTCCAGATAATCAAAAAAGTGCTTGTAGCCATGGTATGACTATATCGTCGCCTTTGCGGGTAAAAAAAATGCTTTTAGACGGGAATGAGATATATGCTGTGAATGGCACGCCAGCCGATTGTACAAAATTAGCCATAAATGCTATTGTTGATCGCAGGCCAGACTTGGTGCTTTCAGGAATCAATATGGGCAGCAATGCTGGTGTGAATGCCGTTTATTCAGGCACAGTTGCTGGTGCAGTAGAAGGCAGTATGGTTGGAATTCCCTCTCTTGCAGCTAGTTGCACTTCTTTTGAGGATGATGCAGATAGAAGTGGAATCTTAGATGGGCTTAGACAATTAATTCCTTGGATGCTAAAAAACGGCCTTCCAAAAGGGGTTACACTCAATTTTAACGCGCCAGCCGGACCGTTAAAAGAGGTCATTAAATGGACAAGACAAGCGGATAGCCATTATAAAGAACATTTCGAAAAGCGTATAGACCCGCATGGGTTAGCCTATTATTGGGTAAGTGGAAGGCTGATAAATGAAGATCAAGATCCCAATTCAGATTTGGTATTGCTAGAAAAAGGATATGCAACCATAACGCCCATTAATTTTGATTTAACCCATCAAACTGAGTTGGATCGATTAAGGGCTGAGTTTTTGAACGATGAACGGTTGAACGATGAGTGATGAGTGATGAGTGTCTTTATAACATAGGTTAAGTTATTTGCTATCCACTGGAATACTCATCTCGGTACTATTTGCTGCCGCAAATCACTCGATGGACACACACTGTAATATGCTTTTTATAATGGCCACGCATCTTGAAAACCTTTTTTCCATGCTTTAGAATCTATTTCACCATCGGTTAGTAAGCAATTATTCAATTCCACTATTATGTTTTCTTTGTCCATATCTTTGCCTATAAAAACCAATTCTACATTTCTATCGCCAAATGGTTTTGACCATTTAGCTTCAATGAATTTTTGATTTTCAACAAATGAAGGGTGTTTTATTCGGTGGTCAAAACTCATACTTGCCCACCAAACTCCCATACCATCAGCTCTTCGGGAATCACCAGCTTGACTCCAATTAAGTGCTTGCGAAGGTCTTGAAGCTAGCCAAAAAAGGCCTTTTGATCGAATTATAGTCTTTGGGAAACGCTCAGTAACAAAGCTTAACAATCTTTTGGGATCGAAAGGCTTTTTAGTGTTAAATACAAACGAAGAGATACCATACTCTTCGGTTTCGGGTGTATGTTCTTCTCTCTCTATCTCTTCAATCCAACCCTTATGTTCTTGAGCTTCATCAAAATCAAATAAGCCTGTATTAAGTATGGAGTTTGGATCAACTTTTGAAAATGAGGATTCAATTATTTCAGCGCTGGGGTTCATTTTCCCGATAGTTGCTTTTAATAAACCAAGATCTTTAGTGCTAATTAAGTCAGTTTTATTCAAAATAATAACATTGGCAAACTCTATTTGATCAGTAATTAGGTCAACAATGGTTCTTTCATCTTCCTCTATATCTGTCATAGATCTGTCTTTGAGTCTATCTTTAGTACCAAAATCATTGAAGAAATTAAATGCATCTACAACGGTTACCATAGTATCTATGTAACTAAACCTAGATAAATCTATACCGTTATTTTCATCTACAAATGAAAAGGTTTGGGCAATTGGAACTGGTTCGCTTATTCCGGTACTCTCAATTAATAAGTAATCAAAGCGGTCTTCTTTAGCTAAACGCTCTACTTCTACCATTAAATCTTCTCTTAAAGTGCAGCAAATGCAACCGTTACTCATTTCTACGAGTTTTTCATCGGTTCTAGACAAAGTATTTTCATGTTTAACCAAGGTGGCATCAACATTAACTTCACTCATATCATTTATGATGACTGCAACTTTTAGTCCTTCTTTGTTGTGCAGAACATGATTTAATAAGGTGGTTTTACCTGCACCAAGAAAACCACTTAAAACGGTAACAGGAAGTTTTTTTGCTATAGACATAGTAGAATTTTTTATTAGAGATTATTTTGTAAATAAATAATTATTTTTGTAATTGTTATTGCAGATAATCACATCTATATATAGATTAAAATTTATGTAAAAAAATATTAATATTATTAACTCGTTTAAATGAAATTTCATTTAATAAGTTTTACTGTTACACTTTAAGCAGTATCGATAATTTTGTATGTGTGCAATTATTAATCCTATTGAACCTATATAAATGAACCAAAGGGCATAAGAATAATGAAAAGCTTCAGATAAGACTCCTATAAAAAACAGAAGCCAAGCAGCCCAAAGTACTTTTCTTATAGTAGCATTTGTAGAGTTTTTAGCTGAGTACCATACCGCTAGAAAGCTTAATCCTAAAAATAAATAATCTATAAGCCACCATAAGCCTTCTCCATGCCCATGTACATCTGTAACACTTTCTAGTACAGGATTAGCGATCAATAATAACGGAGTTAATGTGCAATGTATAGCACAAAGTCCACTTGACAGAGTACCAAGTATGTCTGATTGGGTATTTCTTTTTGATAGTTCCATTAATTACTCAGTTTATATTAGTTATATATTTTTTACTTGAGATTGTTTATCAGACAAAGCCTAGTTTAATGATTGTTTTTAGCCCACCAACTTCTGTATAGATTTAATGCCTCTAAATGTCCATGTTCATTAACAAATTGAGAACGCATACTTTGGTATTTATACAATACATCAACAGCTTTATAATAGGTTACAGAATCAGTAGGTAAATGCTGATAATCTTTTGGTAATGCATAGGTAAAATGACCAGTATCTTTAGCGTATACTGGTATGTGGAAAAAACTACGTTGAACAAAATCACCAGTCTTTTGTTGTTGTTGGCTTGCCTCTACAAAAAAATTTACAGCCTGTTCTGGGTATCCAAATAGGTATCCATAAGCTCGATATCTGTCATTCCTTTCTTCAAACTCAATAGCCGTTAGTATAGTTGAAGGGTCTGATCCTGGAACAAAGCCCCACTGAGCAAAAAATGGTGCCTGAGCCACCAAAACACTGTCTAATAAGTCAGTACGGCAAAGCAAAATTTGCATATTTCGTTCTCCTTTCCATACGTTTTTAAAAGGTACCAACAGAAATTGGTATTCATTAAAAGACAGTGCTTTGAGTACGTTATTCCAGCTATTAATATCTGCTAATGAGGTCACGACAGTATCTCTATAAATTGAAACCACATTTTGGCTGCCATCAATTTGTGTACTGTCTTTGCCAAGTGGATAGCTCAGTGAATAGCCAATACTGCTAATAGGCTTTAAATTCGCCATTAAAGAATAAAGTGCTTCATGGTCTAAAGCTTTTGCTAAAAGAGAATAGGCTTTCGCTCTATCGTTTTCAGAAAGCATTTCATAGCCTGGAAAAGCTCTTGATTCTATTGATTTAGATGATTTTAGTACAGATGAAGTGT
>Ga0136587_1000325_pt1 | contig 13310 bp, 10 predicted proteins | sample AntRauMFilla1563_FD_101386 | JGI IMG/M metagenome (GOLD analysis project Ga0136587, IMG submission 101386) | Saline lake microbial communities from Rauer Islands, Antarctica - Metagenome Filla 1 #563 | ecosystem: Environmental > Aquatic > Non-marine Saline and Alkaline > Saline | place... | reverse complement strand
TGTCTTGGTTGTTGGTAGAGAATTCTGTTAATGACGGGACGGCGCCCTTTCATTTTCTAGTTCTTGAAAAATGTATTCAAGTCGCAGTTGATTCTGACACTGGTATTCGACCAGTTCCGACGAAGTCCGTTTCGTTGGAAAAACACCGGAAACCGTCAGAATAACATGATAATTTTATAAGAAAATCATGTGCTCAAAAAGAAATTCTGATGGAAGATGACGAATTGTTCCGACGATATTTTTCTGATGATTTTCCTGATGTATTCTTACGAAATGAAAACCATCAGAACGCAAAAGCGTCAGAATGTGTTGGAATACCGTTGGAATCGGGTTCTGACGAATCTGACGATTTTTTAAACCGCCAGAACCTGTCGGAATCTGCCATCAGAATATTGGGCCAGCAGCACGCCATAAGAAAAATCATAGGAAAACCATCAGACCTCTTGTGTCAGAATGCCGTCAGAACTCGTCAGCACAACTCACACCCACACCATGCCCACACCGGTGAGAAATGCAATAACAGCAGTGGGAGTGGTACTATGGGAGGGAAATACAGTTGTAGCTGTAAGCGTATCTTTAATACTTAATGATGAAGACTTTTGCTGGTATAATAATATTCAATTTACAACATAAAGCTGCCTTATTCACTGCTGCCTTTTTAATATGCTACTCAACGTGTGCCACACTGATTCGGAGTGCTGATTCTTCCAACGGCGAGTAAGTCCCAATTCAGTGACGCCATTGTTCGTATAAACTATTTGATAGATTAGTGTACATATTAATCGAACTGCTCATTCCATGCTCTTCCTAGGTAGATAACAGGCAGCTCTGCAATAAAAAGAAAAGAAAAGTAAAAGAGGAAGGAAGTAAAAATCTAGGCCCGGTGTGTTTGCCGAGTAACCCAGCTTTTGCTTCTAATAAGAAAGTTGTGCTAACTTATAGTTTTGCAAGCAAAGCTAAATTTTCCTTTCCACGCTCTCATTGAGAAGATGCGGAAAAGGTCCCATAGTTAAAGAGATTGTTAAGGGCCAGTTCGTGAACGCCAAAGCTGCTCGTCAAATCAGATGCGTAAAGGCCGCAAGAAACGACTGACACTACTTTCGAGAAACGGGCTTTGTCCCTCCTCTTTTAAGAGAACACCAAGGACGCACACGACCTGTTCAATATTGAACTGCCTGGTGAGTGATCCTCCGCATTCCTTTACGTGAATAAAGACGTTTGTGACGACGCCTACAGCGGTTGCAACGAATATCGCTGGATCCGTTTCATTCGAATAAAAATGAAAAGTTCAATTTGCAGTTCCAAGTTACACATGTTTGTGTCATAATTCATACCTTGTATGTTCCAAACCCTCCCCTCGATTTCTACAAAGTTGGCTGTGTGCAGTCGCATTCTTCTACACGCCCACCAAGGCCGCAGCGTCTCCGTGCCGGTTGCTGTGTGGACGACCGCTTCCTTGAAAATCTAATATTTGTTGCCGGGTTAGGACTTAACTTGAGTTGATAAACATAACTAACCTTACTTTGATTGTCGCACTTCGAGGAGTAAGGTGTTCATGGAGCTCGACGGGCACTTCTTTCAGATTGACTTGGCCTTTGAGATTTGGTAGGCAAAACCTTCATAATTAGTTCTGGTCTATTTTCTGACCAAGCGAAGTCGATCCTTACCTTTCAGTAATGTATTTCGTACCTTCAAGTCGTAGACTTGCTCCAAGGAATCTCTAGTAAAATTTCTAAGCGCCTGTTTCATTCCACATTAATATTTGAAACGTGAAGATTATACTACGTCTGTCAAATGTGTTGATTGTACCGCTTTGCGTTCGAAGAATATCATGATGCTAATCTCCGGATTCCGCGTGGAGTTAAGTCGGACCGGTCTTCGGAATAGTTGAAATGCTCGTTTGTTAGCATAGAATGAATTATAGAAAATACTTGTATGCGTACTAAGCAAATAAGTACCTGATCGCATCGCGCATCCTTCTTTCGAGCCACCATCCCATCGTATGCCGGAGTGTCCCTACAAGCCGAACTTGTTTAGGGACCTCCCTTACAGCAAGGTGGAAGGTAGTCGAGAGCGTCTTCATGCCCCTTAGAACAACTCTATGATCAACGTTGGTTAAGTCCTATTTAGGGATTAGTTAAGAAACTGACAGGCAAACTACCCAAGGCAGCAGGCATTTACCCTTTCGTGGAACTGAGCAAACAACAATAACTCACTTTCAGCTGTAGCTAGCTCTGCCTCAGTCACGTTCACCTTCATCATAGTGAGGTACGCGTTGCTATCGAAAAGAGATGAGATGCCAACACCAGCAACTGGTTGTCACTCGATGCAAAATATACCGCATCTGCATGATCGCTGTAAAAAATTGAGGACAGCAATTGCCCTCGAAGAGCGGAATTCCGAATCGCGCAACGGTTAACCAGTCCTCTCCTAATGAATCGGAGACGTACAAATATGTTTGCCTCGGAGGTATACAATCGTGTCGAATTGGAATAGTAGACTACCAGTCATTTGATTGTTCCTCCAGTCTATAAGGGACGAATGGCCAACCGGTGTGCAAACCCTTTTGAATCTAGCCATCGAATTAGTATGTTCAATATTTTGTTGATCTCTGTGGAGCAAAATTGGTGTAAAGCTTTCTCTTACTTTTGAACTATGTCCTTTGCTTGATCACGGGTCGCAGCAAATGAACCGGGGTATGACGATGCTTGGGTTTGTCTAGAAATTTCATGATAAGGTGATTAATCATATACTCAGAATACTCGATGCATAATGCACGGCATATCATTCGAAGCGCGTAGTGGCAGATGACAAAGTAAAAAAGAGGTGTTGATAATAAGAGGATGTAGCAAAAATTGGTAGGAAGCGAAGCCGATTCCGTACTCGCTCTGCTTAGGCATGAGCAGTGTACACTGCCGCTTCACGATGTTCTCATTGAAGGTGTGCATAGCTTCTATGATCACGCCGTCTCGCGCGTGAAAATATGGGACATCCAGCAACGGAGACCAGCTATCATTGCCAGCCGTTGCCTCAGCTTCGAATAACAATATGATTGCGCCTTGACTCTAAATGTTTTGCATTACTTACCCATTGATCCCTGTATCTCGCTACATGTTACAGAGACAAAATGAAAAGTATGTCAATGCAGGAACACGATGAATGGATAAAGAGAACCATAATTGGAAACTTGAAAAGCTACTCGCATAGCCGAGCCAGCATATGCAATTTCTCTCAGTCTGAGTCGAGAATATAGTACCGACAGATCGTTGTATTCGCGCGATGAGCAGTCAGTGGCCATAGATAACTCATGAAGGTGTTGCGCAGTTACCCTGGTCTCCTGCAAGAAAGGATCATCAGATACAGAAAGTTGGCTTACATCTACTTTGCGTGGTTATATATTGATGATACGAGAGAAGGAACTAGAAGATCAATTGCCGTACTGTGTCATCCCTTGCTCTAGCTGCAGGTTCGAAATATCCATCATAGTAGAGTCCCTTGGCGTTGCGTATGATGGTTGCACGTTGTCTGCCTTTAGAATGGCATAGGTGGCAGGAGCTGATCGCTGTTCCGCCCTTGAAGCTAGAAAAACGTCATTCATCATGAATTAATTTTTTTTAAGCAAGGACCGGAATGGTAGTTTTCCCAATGCAAAAGCCCAATATTATGCCTCTGATGTTAGCAGAAGCGAGTAAACAACTACTAGTAGCTTGAGCAGCTCTGTGAATAGGGCGGCTTCGAAGAATACGTTTACAGCACGAATAAACTTAAATCTGGCATATAGATGCATGTTGAAATGGATACATGACTCATTCCGGAATTGCAAATTGTACCTCATAGCCTTCGTTCTTGCTTCATATCGCGATTGCGTAAAAACGAAAAAAACATTTGTTAATTGAATGCAATTGCAAAAGGTAAATTTGAAATTTCATCATGCGCTATAGATTATATGAAAGGCAAGTTAGGCAACCATGCTATCCCGATTAGTACCTGGAAGATCTCCTTCGAGCGAGCATAAGGCAAAAAGGTACCGTCGACCGTTCAAATTGCCACAAGCAGCTACACCGCCTAAAAAAAGAAGATAGATATCCATTAGCCACACCAAAAACGCGCTGTACATGTGACCCTAGCTTATTTACTACGTTACGTATGTTGAAAAGCGGTGGCCATGCGCAATGCGCGACTTTCTCTACCTTCCTCCACGTTAATGTAGAGTAATTCTTTTCCCAGCTGCTCCAAATAAGGTGCATACGATGATGGTTGTGATGGACCTACGGATCCCCATAGTTTCATTAGAATAGCTATATGCGGCGCCGCCTAGAAAAATGGGAGTATGTAGTGCCTCGTCATCAGTTAACATCTATATTGCCTATATACTAGCAATAAATAGATCAGTAAGCACTCATTAGGTTTATGAATTTATAATTCTAAATAGTATGCGAATAACAATTGGGACAGTAAAAAACATTCATATGTGAGCATGCGCATGCATGCAAATGTCACAATCATATCAAATATATCGATGTTATATCCTTAAATTTGAATTTAATTTTGTGTACTGAAGGTACTTGTACAACCAATTGCAAGTTTGTAATCGAATATTAATTACTCATATCAATTGTAGTATGCCTACCGAACGCCAGCTGACCTACCTGGAATAATCCCATACAGGAGGGTCATTTCTGCCAATGTTCTGACGGTTGGAGACACGTTCCAGCACCGTAGTAGTATTGGCGTCGTACTCCGTTTTGATCTCTATAGTTATATACACGACCACCCCGCAAATATTTGAAATAAAATTCGAATTCGAAATAGAAAATAAAGAAGAAATTATCAAGAAGATCTAGAATTTATGTCGACGCATGTTTCTTCTTAAAGCATTATGCCAATTTCAACTTATATAAACACCGACTGCTACTAATGCACTGCAATGGCAACTGAAAATTGAATGTGACACTTTCCTCGTGTGGCTGGACTCCATCCAGACCCAAAGATAAAAAAATAACATGGAAATCATCCCAGTCGACGGGTTGGCTTTGTTGTCCTTCATACCAAAGCTTAAAGTTTTTCTACAAGAGTCATGATCAATAACACACCCACCCAAAAAGGAAAAAGTGTCATATGTAAATGTATACATGATCTTTAGGTTGTAAATTACTTTTTATAAGTATTGCATCTAGCTTAAAACTATGTGCACAAAGTGCAGATCAAACGTTAACTAGGTTGAATGGCATCAAATTTAAACGTACTTGATGCTTAATAATCATGAATAGAAACATAATATATTAGTATTATACATACGAATCTCTTGATTCTTAATTCATCAGCAAAAGCGCAGCTAGACTTTATACTAGCTAGCTCACATTAAATATTAAAAAAAGTGGCATAGTATCTTTAAATTTATGTAAAACGTTTACATTTAACAATAATAGTCTCATCTCATGACCTATACAAATTCATTACCAGACTCCACTGGAGCAGGTCAGATTCGACAACATCCCCGTAGACACTTTTCTGCATGCCGTAGTTTGAAAAGAGCCAGTCATCGCTTTCCTATCATATATACAAATAGATTGGTAAAAATACAACATACAAATATGAGTGAAAAGCATGCAGCGAAAAAAACCGTATGTATATAAGGGTTGAGGTAGCAATTGCACTTTCAACATTCACATTTTAAAAAAATTGAATTTGAGAGCTAGATTTGCGTCAGCTTTCGTACTATTCCAATGAAATTTTCTTGGAAGAGCTTGTCGTGGACCAATTCCTTGAGCCTTTCCCTGATAGGAGAACAATAAAAGCGACGACCTGTTAAAGGGATATAAATAAAATGGTAAGTATTACCATCCATATCTGCTCATTCCTCTTTTAATAGCGATATATATACAGTGACTATGGATAATTGGTTCAATTGAAATAAGGAATTATAGTGCAATTAATCTTGCTGCATAACATAAAACGTGGCTATAATAAAGAACATGCAAATTAAAAGCATCCATACGCATGGTCATATACATACATCCGGTTAATTTTCCAACTCCAGATTGATGGCCATCAATTGCGACGCTCTTGCATTTGACACAGAGAATATGTTGCTTCGTTTGGAGCAACGATCTGTTCTTCTCTCTCTGAGGAGCATCCTGATTGTAAAAATAACGATACATTGCGGAAAATAAGTAATTTTAACTGTGTAGGCGCATGCACTCAAAACACGCAATGCAAGAGAGTTAGTGTATTGGAGACAACATAACTGGAAGTATCGGTGAAAATGAGTGAACCAAGAAGTTCGCATAATAGAATTCCGCCAATTGCAAATATTACTAGCAAGGGACGCCGAAGCACTTGCAATTGGAATAAAGATATACATGTACTATGAGCGCTCCTTATGTTGCTTCTCGACTGGCTTGTCTGGAAATTATAGCCTATAGCTAGCTATAGAGTTTCCTACAAAATAGACTCGTAGTAGACAAATATACGTATGTGCAGGACATTAAGCGATAGACAACGAACCAATTGCAGGTTGCAAGGAGAAGGGGCCAAAATACGGAAGTTGTGTTGTTTAATTTGAGTATAGATTGATCAACAGAGCTGAAGATAACAATTTTATGTGGGCACGCACTTTGAGACTCTCATCAGGTTCCAAAGGATGATCGCATTGTGCGCAGTGCAACCTCACGAAAGAGGAAGGATGAGGAATAGACAGCAACTGTTTTAAAATATTTTAATCAATTAATAGTATTAATAGCAAGGCAAAGCATGATCGTGAAGTGGATTGCCTTTCAGTACACGATGCATTACTTACACGTGACATCGAAACATTATAGCATGCAATTTTACAGGCGATGTTGGCAGCTGATGTTGGCTTCTCGGACAAATTGACTAATGTATCCTACATGAAACTATGAAGACGACATCGCATACCGAGTCAATATCCTGAAGCTTGGTAGGAAAAACCATTTTGTCGACCAAAATGGACTTGGAAGGAATGCTTTCCTTCCAGAGAGACAGTATCGACTCGACACTCTCTTCTGTTAATGTATGCTTGATAGCCAATTTGAGAATGCCAACGCAAAACTATATTTGGTAGGCAAGTGATGGACAGGCAATATCTGGTAAGTCCCTTAAAATGCATCCGATTTTCATTACTTTGTCTCAATCAATAAGTGTGATTCAAAAGATTATGCTTTCCTCTGCTCTGGTTCTGTGTATAGAAGCTTGTATAGCCTACTTGCATCAAATCGAGTATGAATGTTTCAAACCTGCTGTAGGGTCATTGGCGACTGGTCGAAAAGCATCGTCTCAAGAAGCTCAGTCTAACAATAGGAAACAACGATAAGCCACCTGTATAAGCTTATAGTTACTCAGACATCAATTATTGAAATTTGACAGATACAGTGGTATAACAATCGTTTTAAAAAACAAGTTTTGCATAATTGTCACCGGGTCTTTCAATAGAGTAGCAGTTTTTTTGAAGCGTGGAGATAAAAATAAAAAACGAACCGGAAATCGTTACCCTCTCGTATTCAATAGCTGCATCGTACATCGTTTCGATGTCCCAGCCGACTATATCTTCTGCAGTTTCTGTTGGAAAGATAACGATCTTTTTAATAGATATTCAGTAACCAAAAATAGATGGAAAAAATGCGATAGTTCCTAAAAATATGTTTAAGGAGGAAAGGCACCTTATGCATTACAATACGTAGGACTGACCGAGGCTAAGGGTATTTAGGTTGCTAATGTGATGCTAATTACTGGAATTCGTAGGTGTGGGGTTAAGCAGGGGCCGCTCCTTATGCTATTTCAGATGTTGTTTCTAGCTATTACCTTAAAAGATGAAAGAGGCAATGCCATAATTCGAATTTCAGCTCACATCGAGCTTGACAAATATCCCAAAAGAAAACATACCGTTGCAATCTTCGTAGGATATACTATCTGAATCTCCACTACTACAATGCTGCATTTCATCATCGTCATCACTGTCGCTAGTGACAGCAATCGAGTAGATAGATTCGTCCGAACTCTCAAAAAGGTTGCTGTTGCTTCTGCCATCTTCATAATGCGATATAGGAGACTTCCAAAAAGAGGCATATTAAAAGTGAATATATCAGGTTGAACAGAAGTAATCTGCTTTCCAAATGTGATCATAATATGTCTAAGCACTTACCGTAAGGAATGGTACACCCGCATTTCTGGCGTCTGAATGAATATTTCTTTCCTCGTTAAAATTGTTGTTATCTTCTTCTATTTTTTTAAGCACAAAAATTTGGTCGCGCATCGATAATATATTAGGTGGCTTATATGTACTGATAGCATAGAAAATAGTTGACAATATCTATCTTACCTTGGGCATCAAAGCCATATTCTTCGTTGTTGTCATCACCGCATTCTACTTCATTTTCGAATGAACACGCTTCCTGAACATTTGGTGACCCAGGACAGTCTTCATCTTTTCATTGGGCGAAAGGGGCGATAGATGGCGTCAGAAAACGCTATGAATGAAAAATTAGCAATACACTCACCAGACGATGGCACAATACGGCTATCATGATCCTTCCGTAATAACTCTTCAACATGTTCCGGAGCCAAGTCATGCTCAAATGGACCGAGGTAGGTGACCCTCTCTTATGAATGTAATCCGGACAACAGCAGGTACCAGAGAAATTAGTTTCGAATGACCATCTTTGAAGGCAATGCATTTGAATAAATATACCTCGAGTTCGTTGTCGCTTAAAGTCAGGATATGGAATATCGCGATTCCGATCGCCCTTTGCGCCACTCATCTCTTTCCAATTCGCCGACGATGTCTACACGATGCTTTATATAATAAGTACTTTCGATCTTCATTATGTAGCATATGGAGTTTATGAACAACACCATTTTGAGTCGTCTAGTATAATTTCAATCTGAAGCACAAATATGCAAATGAGACAGTTTCTACGATCCAATCTTTGGTTCTGAAGATGAAACGTTTATTTTCTACAGCAATGATGCAGTCTGGAACAACATCATGCGATACTTTTGCTCAAAAACTCAAAATGGCAAAGGATGTCGCTTACCCAAGGTTTATGACGTACGCGTTACAGATATTATAGCGTACATCAGAGTCATTCCAGTACCATGCGTATCAGTCGGGGCGAAAGATTGTGGCGTCACATGACAATGGTGCTGAGCATTAGAACCTATATGAGAATCATTAGCTTTGACGAGACCCATTGTATTATTAGTCGAAATGACTGTTACAAAGTCACAAGAAAAGTTTAACAGCAATTTGGTCGCTCCGCCGCTCAAAAATTGCGCGCGCAACCCACTCCTCGCGAAATGACTGTTACAAACCTTCGCATAAGTTGCTCCTTCACGCGGAAACGCTTACAGCAAGGTCACCTGAGACAATTGCGCGCGCAACTCTCTCGGGCGGACAGCTTCAGCGGGTTGGAAAAGCAGTAGTGCAACGGCAAACACCCTTTTCAGCTACTCCAAAGTCAGGTGGAGAGTACTGGACATGAAAAGACAAGCAGCCGTTAACTTTTTTTCCTGACTATAAAAAGGCGCTACCGGTACTTTAGGCATTTCACTTACCTTCCCGTCTTTAGTTGAGCTAGAGCCAAGTAGTGGCAAAATACTCGTTAAGAGACTTGCAAGCATGCCAATTGTTGACGTAGAGAGAGAGCTTAGAGAAGAGATTGAGGAGCTTAGCGATGAACAGAGACAATGGTTTGCCGACTTTGTCAACTTTTTTGACAAACAAGTCGCACCTTTTGGTATGGAGGCGAGTGAGAAAATTGCCTTTCTCAAGAACAAGGGAGGGTCTCTATTTTTCCCTTTCAACGAGCAAACGACAGTGAGTTTTGCAGAAGCACACTTCGTTCCAGCGAGACGTAATGTCTTTGTGAACGTGTGTCGAGGTAAGTTCTACACTCTGTAAAGTAGATATCGCTTCGTGATTTTGCTAACTGTAAAACTAGGCTTTGCTCACAAACAAGACAAAGGGTCTCTGGAGAACTCCCCGGGAACAGGTGCGTTGATAATGTATTTGAGCGCTCGACTGCATATTGACATTAAACGAACGTGCACACAGTGTGTAAGAAGCTTAAGCGAAGCCATCCTCACCTGTACAACCAAGACTTCAACTCAAAGCTTTGCGACGTCGTCGGCCAACTTCTAGCAGATGCCGGAACGAACGTGGAAAGTCTTATGCTGCTTAAGTATCAAGTCGGGACGAAAGTCAAGTCGCTCATGAACCGTCTTGCGGAAGAGGCCAGCATGAGGGCATCTGGAGCCAACCCAGCTCTTCTGCAAGATTCTGAAATCCGTGAACACTTCCCAGAGCACAGCACAAAATACATCACCTCGTACGCGCTGGAAAGGATTCGGAGCCAAAAGAACTACCTCCAGTCGGGTCGCCCAATGAAACTTTCTCTCCAAACGCAAAAGCGCAGAAAAATGCAAGGCAAGCCGATTGACAACGAACATTGCCGCTTTTGGAAAATTACTAGCAGTTCATCCAACCGCGGAAAGACACCTGTCGTGGAGTACACTACCTTCTGGGGTAAGTAAATTTTCAACGTGACTGTGACGTGATGGTACATGTTGTGATCAGGTTTTGAAGGCGAAGTTTAGCAGTCATAGTGTCCCTATTACGAAGATGCAAGCTAATTTATCACGTGAGGTGTGTTCTACTAATGAAATCAGTCACGTCACCTAAAAAAAAAAGTGGGGTGACGGAAGAGGATGGTGAAAGCTGGATGGTGAAAGGATGAAACTGAGAACTCTGGTAGAGATTGGTAGGATGAGCGGTAGAGAGAGCGGTGGAGCTGAGCGGTGGAGAGCGGTGGTGGTACCGGTACCAGTAAAAATGTCTGTGGGCGAAAGCTGAGGTGTTGGAAAGTTGGGGAAAAGCCTGTGAGCAAAACTTGAGGCGCTGGAAATAAATGGAAAAAGTCTGTGGGCAAAAGATCAGTGAGAGTAGGCCCGTCATAGTAGCAGGAGGTACCGGTACTAGCTAGAACAGTAGGCGGCGGTAAGGGAAGCACTGCGTTGAAGCGAGTTTGGCGAGGCAAGGTGTGGCGGTGAAGTCTCGAAGTGTTAGCAGAGGGATTGAGGAGTGACTGGAGCGACTGATGAAGTTGACTTAAATCACGTGCCTTTTGTTTGTTGTTACAGAGTCTCAGGTTGACTTTGAAGCGCTGTCTGTGGAGGACTTGAAGGACCTTTTGGAGACGTTCCTCAACGTTCAAAGGGTTTCAGATGACCCCGACAAACGGTGGAAACTGGAATTCCAAGGCCTTGCGTCTGATTCATCAAGCTCTTCGGGAAACACAAAGCCAAGGTTGAGATACCTTTTGTCAAAGGACGACCAACGCAGTAGTCGGACATTGAATAGGGTAAGCCTTCTAGTCATCTGCTCATTAGCTATATTGCATATTGTTTGTCTGAGCTCGAACCTTCGCAAGGATAAAAATTGTCTTGAGAATCTCAACGCCTGTATCATAGTCTTGAGAAGTATTTTGGAAGTGCTTTCACATATATACGTACGCAATTACCAGTTTGCCTAAACTTATCAAGCAAGAGCTGACAATATAAATAATTGCAATCCGATGCACAAACATACACTGAGTCTAACAATTGTCCTCATATTTAGCTATTCTCGAAGTTGGAGTCGCTGTTCGATCTCCTGGTCGGAATCGGGTGTATTAACATCCTAGACTCCGACCTTCGCAAAGGCGGTGAATGGCTGAACAAGGGTGGGTGGGTCCAGAAGCCCAGGCAAGCGGCTCTTGTTGGCCAATTCTTCTCCAAGGGTCAAAACGAAGAAGGGTAAGAGTCCCGTTACAAAAATGATGACAAGTCGTGTGTTGAACTGACAATGGTATTCTTTATAGCGAGCGCTTCACTGAAAAGAGCTTCAAATGCCCTTTTCGGATGCATCCCTTCCTGGAGCCAAGCCAGGCTCAGAAGGCGAATCTTCTGAGCAAGATTTGCACTTTTGAGGAGTACCTCGGCCTCGACGAAGAAAGGGTCTCCGAGGCACTGAATGACCGCCCCTTGTTGCTGAAACTTTGCGACACTATCAGCCAAAAGTTTTTCGGGTGCCGAGCTGGCGAGCGCTACCAGGAAAGGAAGGCGATCGCTACTAAAGGGCAAGCAACAAGGTAGATACCTGTTTTGTAACCTTGATCACGTCGCAAAAATTTTTGGGCTAAAGTATTCATATTTTAAAGAGCTGAGAAGAGGAAACGGCAGTTGCAAATGGAAGGTCGCAGCTGCGACGACAACGTCTCCAATGCGTACACGGAGTCGGACACAGCGTCACCAGACGCCCAACGACGCCGTTTGTCTGATGCCCATTCAGATGATGACGATTAATGAAGATACAGCCATTCGACTTCCGCATACCTTCGTGGTTATTTTACCATTTATTAGTAGTAATGTATTAAATATTTTTTACTGTAATTAATATAAAAATTTTTTCATTGTTTATTTCTGTATATATTTTTATGAACAATGAGTTTCTGTAGCTGTTATCTGTAGAAATATATAAATAGGAGAATAGGAGACTGCAGCTGGGCCTGTCGAGTTTCGAAGCGTGGGCACCAAAGCACCGGTGAGAGGCGCCGTAGCTGCCGGTAGCTAATAGTACCGGTTCCGTACTGGTACTATTGGTTGCTCCAAAGAATAAAATGATTTGTATCAAAATTGTCATAATTATTATCCTTAATGAGCCACGTTGATTTCAAATCACAGATTACATTCATATCAAAACCAACAAATCAAAATCAAACCATATGATTCTTATATGCTCTGGCATGAAACGTTCGAGACGCTTCCAGGTTGATCCGTTCTGACGGAAATAGCCATCAGAATCCGTATCAGAACTCGTCAGTTTGGGGTCAGAAACCGTCGTACAGCGTCATCATAACGTCGTCCTTAACATTCTGACGGAAAGAAAGCCATCGTAACTTCGTCAGATCACGTGCCAGAATAACATCAGAATCCAAGTTCTGACGTTTTTTTCTCATCAGAACCGCATGAGACAATCATTAGAATGTGTCGGCATAATCGTCGGAATAAAATTCTTACGGATAATTCTGACGGTTGGACGACGAATTCTCATAGCGTTCCTGCGGTTTCTGATGCATTTGTGCTGACGGTTTCTGATGATGTACCAATGGATTCTGATATGCATCCGAATTCTTTGAATACCAGTGAGGAAATATAAATATTGGATTAAATGCTAATATTGATAATGCTTTAGTAGTTTCAAATAATATAAGGATGGTATCAAGTGGAGGAGTTAGTTATATACAGAGCGGAAC
>Ga0136587_1000324_pt1 | contig 13330 bp, 9 predicted proteins | sample AntRauMFilla1563_FD_101386 | JGI IMG/M metagenome (GOLD analysis project Ga0136587, IMG submission 101386) | Saline lake microbial communities from Rauer Islands, Antarctica - Metagenome Filla 1 #563 | ecosystem: Environmental > Aquatic > Non-marine Saline and Alkaline > Saline | place... | reverse complement strand
TTGATTAAAATACCGTCTTTTAATTTTATTTATTTTTTTTCTCATGAAAAAATTATTCAAAAACTTCCCATTGCTAAAATTAAGTGACAATTTTTTTTCTAATTTAGTCAAAAAATTGACAAATTTAGTCATTAATAGACGATTAGATAGATTTTATATTAGATAAAATTATTGAGTTATTATATTAATTTATTTAATTTAAAGAATTATAGTCTTTTTAAAATGTCAATTAAAAACTATTGTGTCAAAATGATTAATTCAATGGTTCTTAACTATAAGGTTTTAGAAAATTTTTTGTGCTTAGAAAAGTATGAAATATTAATAGAACTTTCCAAATCAAGCTTTAAAATAATCAATATTCTTATTAAAAACCAAATAAATTTTGGAAAAAAATCTGAGATTTTTCTTACCGGTAACATTGTAATTTTAAAGAATGGAATCAGTTTAATTTTTTTGAAAGGATTTATATTCAAACTTCAAAATTTCCATTTCAGGCTTAAAAAAAACTTAGTTAAAATTCTAGAAAAATATCTAACTACATTAAATATTTACATTCTAAATAATTATTTTAAGATCAGTTTCATGTTCATTAAGTAAAAGATCAAAAACTTAAATTTCAATCCAATTAATTTATAAATTAAAAAAAGAATGAATTAATTATCATTGTAAATTAAAAAATTTATTTAACATAACCCAATGACAAATTGTTATAATCGTTTAAAAAAGAATCAAGAAACCGAATTACTTTTTTCAGGTTTTAATATATCTAAAAACTTTTTGTATAATGGATTGATTATTTTATCTAAAAAGAATTTGTCTAAGAAATATTTAGAATTTTTTTCTAAAGAAAATATTTATATTTTAATTCAAAATATTTTCCAAAAAAGGGTATTTGAAACCTTAACGAATTATTCATTTTTTTTCAAATCAAAATACTTAAGACTTTTTTCAAAAGTTTTTTTTTTTTATTTGAATTATTTTTTTTTTTATCCAAAATATTATTTACTTTTAGTGTCAATATCTAAAACTTTTATGTTTAATATTAAAATTGCTCGAATCACTTTCACCAAACTTTCCCAGACAAATTTAATACGAAATTGGATAGTCCGCAACAATGATTTGTTTTTAATATTATCCTATTTGAAAATAAAAGATTTTAAAGTGAACAATAAAGCATATTTTAATAATACCAAATTATTAAAAATATTTTTCATTTTTAACTTTGAAAGAATTACTTATAAAAAAAAAAATGAAAAAATTAGTTCTTTACTTTTTAAATTGGGTATTTTTTTTTACACCTGTAATTCTAATTTAAAACACTGTTACAAAATCAATTTATGGCTAGTTAATGCATTGTTTTTAAATATTATAAAGGGAACAAAGCTGGAAAAATTTTGGATTTTTTTAAGAACTTTCTCAAAAAAGTTTTACAATTTTTCAACTTTAGATAACTTTTACCAACTTTTTTTACCTGCGATAGGCTTGGAAAAAAAACTCAAACAATCTATGGATGAATCTAGCTACACACTTCTGTGTTTAGAATTAAATACAGATTCACTTTTTAGAATAATGTCAACAATTTTAACAAATAGAACTTACAATTTTTCTAAGATTTTAATTTTATTTTTTTACAGGAAATTAACTACTAGTATAAACCTAGACAATCCAGAGTTATCAAATTTCTTAATTGTTTGCCAAAATTTATTAAAAAAAGTTGAGACTTTTCGTTGGTTTATATGTAAACAAGACAGAATTAATTTAATTAAAAAAAAAATGTTAATCCAATATTATATTGCTATTGTTAAAGTGTTTTTTAAGAATTCAATAGATGAAAAACTAAACATTGGAGTCTATGGTACAACTAATTTTCTCTTTGAACAAACTTATTTAACTTTTGAAAAAACATTAATTTTTTTCCCTAAAAAAGTAATCTTACAGAAAGTTTCGAATAATAATAAAATAAAACAAATATTATATATTAGAAAAGATAGCTCTATATTTCTTAACTCAATATTATCCTTAGAAAAACGAGAAATTTATAATAATTATTCAAATTACAAGCCTTCTCTAAAGATCCAATTAGGGTTCAAAAATATTAATCTAAAAAATACTTTGATTTTTTTAGGTTATTCTAATAATAGGATAAGCTTAAGGCAGACATGGATTTTTGAATTGATTATTTCTTTCTGGATAATATATTTTTCCATTAAAAAAAAGATTTCTGAGAATTCTCAATTCTCAATTTTTTTCTTTTTATATGAGTACTATCCTAAAAAATCAATGAAAAAATCAGATAACAGTAAAAAAAAGGTTTCTAATGAAATTATTTCTATTATTGATATTCGATATAATTTGACAAATCAACGACATAATTTTAAATATTTTGAAAAGAAGGGAACATTTCAAAAAAAAACAAAAGTTTTGTTTGTGAAATATATTGTTTCCTTAAAAAAATCACCCCCTAAAAATCAATTTTTTTTTAACCGTATTCATACAAATATTATCAAAATAAAATATTGGGAAAAATTTAAAATTTTATATACAATAAAATTTTTTATTAAGATTTTCTATAATTTTTTATTCAAATATTTCGTAAGATCATTATTTAATAATTATTTTAGGAGTTTTTTTCGTGATACAATTCATTTAAGGAATTCAATTTATACCGATACGTTTAACAACATTATTGTTTTAGGGAGAGAATAAAAAAAAAATATAATGGAATTTTTGATAAAATAGTAGGGTAGTGGTACAACAGATTATTTAATAATAAAATTGGCTGTATATTTAATTTAGTTTTTAAATACCTATTCAACATATTAAAGATTTAGATGATATTAACAATAGTAGAAAATAAAGTAATTTTTTTTCTTATTTTTTTGGTAAGAAAAAAATACTTTAAAAGGGAATTGTTAATTATACTTTCTATCAAATTATTTAAATTTTCAACGTTTTTTTTTATTAAAGTTATAAAATAATTTCTGTAACCGAAATTAAATTCAGAGAAAATAGCTTTAATCAAGAAGGGATTTAAATATGATTGATCTATGTTTTCAATACAGAGTTCTTCCACTTTATAAATTGTAAAACTATTTTTAATAAATTTTTTTTCTGTTTTGATATTTTTATTAATACTTCTTTTGTCAACATTGTATTTTTTATTTTTGAATTCATTAATGAATTCACAATTATTTGGAATATTTTTTTTCGAATAATGCTCATTTTGATAATAATAGCTAGAAATAAAAGAATAGAAATTTGTAAATTTAATTTTTAAAAAAGAATAAATCACTTTCATATTTAAAGGATTGAACAAAAAAATTATCGGTTTAATTCCTATTTTATTTAATTTGTTCATCAATATTCTTTCTTTTTTAAAATTTAATGGAACAAATGTATTTAAAGAATATATCATTTTTGTAGACTTATATTTTCTAGCTATTAGTGGGATAAGTTCATTTGCATTTCTATTTGATATAAAGATTTCAATGTTATTAGACCAAAGTCTTGTTCTTAAATTTTTTAGAGTTTTTTTTAAAAAGTGTTTTCGTTTGTGACCCCATTTCTCTTTTTCTGAGGAATTCAAACAGTAAATGAATATTGGGCTAATTGGTAATGACATAGCAAATTTTAATGAGAGGTTTTCTTCGAAATTAAGGTTATCTCGAAACCAAAATATAAATCTAGAAGGGTAAATAGAATAATGTATTTTCTCATATGATTTTGAAGACTTGATTAGGATCAAATGTTTACCTTTTGACACCAAAGGTTGTAAACTAATTTGGAAAAAATTGAAACTGTTGTTTTTTTTAAAGGCTTTTTTCTGATTTCTTTTAGAATTTTCAATTCTTTTTAAATTTAACGGCCGTACGACTTCTTTTTGTATGGTTAGATGAAAATTATTTGATAAAGGTAAATAAAACAATAACATTAATAAAATTTATATAAATATTTAAAATATAAAAAAAAGTTTAATGAAATTTAATGATTGATAAAATATTGATCATGTTTAGAGTCCATAATGAAAATCTAATTTTATTAAAAGTAGTCAGTCTGTAATTTTTCATCCTATTTAGATTCCAAATATTTTCACAGTACAAAAATAATGTCTGAATTTCTTTAAATAAGATATTAAAACATGTATTTGAATTTAACATATTAGGGATTTTTTGAATAGATATAATTAATACATATAGTAAATTCTTCTGACTAAAAGAGAGTATATTTAATATGAAATAAAATAAATTGTTTTTTTTAATTAAAATCGTAAAAATTAAATCAAGTTTTTTAAATAAAACTTGTTTTTTTAGATTTAATACTTGAAATGAAAAAATAAACCACCTTTTAAAGTTTAAATTTTTTGAATTAAACAATTTTTTTATATTTAAAATAATTGTATTCTTTATAAACTTAAATGTAAGTTCATCATTAATTAATACTTTTGTAGGTATTTCACTAGCTTTTTTTAAAATTAAATTGTTTATGTAAAAATTATTATTGCATCTATGTCCTTCAAGGACAATTGTGTTAATTATTAAAAAATTAGATTTTCTTAAGAAACTCTTTTTATAATTTTTAAAAAATGAAATGGATAAACGGATTTTTTTTAAATGCGTTTTATAGTTCATTTGATTTCTATTCATAGACGTAATAAAAATCTTCTTCAAAAAAATTTTATAATGTTTCGGTGTTATAAAAGGATATTTTTTTAAACATGTATCATGGTTAAAATGAATGAATTTTTTACCAATTCCTAATAAACAATTGTTATTTTGGCCTAATATACCAAATATTTTTAAAAAAACAAAAAATTTCCTCTTTTTAAAAATGGAATTGTGGGTTTTTTTTTTGATATCAAAACAAATAAACAATTGAATAGTTGGATAGTTTTTAGGATTTAATTTTACTGAAATGAATGGATTTTTACATTTTTCCAAAGGATTGTGTAAATTTCGATTTTTTATTTTTTCTTTTCTAGGGATTAAAAAACTTTTTTTTAAGTTTACTAAATTCATATTTTTGATGACCAAAAAGATTCGTTTTTTATCAAACTTAGATAAAAAAAAAACTAAAATTATATCATTCAATATTTTTTTTTTATCAATAAATTTGAAAATTTTAAAACTTCTTCTTTTTCTAAAAAGATGTAGTTTTTTACATATCGACCAGTTATCCAAATTTTTTATAAACCTAAAGAATCTTAAAGTAATGAGAATTCTTCTCCAGTTTAGGAAGTTTTCTGTAAAAAAAGGATTTGAAAGGTTACTTAAGAATGTACGTAATAAGATAAGGTTTTCTTTCTCATTGAGTATTACTATTTTGGTTTTCGAATTCTCAACCTTAAAAATTTCATTTTTAAGCATAAATTTGTTCATAGTATTTTTTAATTTTTAATTTGTTGGAAGATGAAGAGAATTTAAATAATTTAATAAAAAATAAAATATACTTTATATTTTTTAAATTAAATAAATATTTCATATTCTTTTCCTAAAATAGTTGTATTCCCATGAAAGGAAATAATTTTTTAACAAATAAAATAAATTCTGGTTCATGTGACAAAAGAAATTTTTTTATAATTTCCATAATTGGCCCACGACAAGCTGGAAAAACAACATTGCTAAAATCAATTGTTGAACATTTGACGAAAATTAAAAGTTGGAATAAATCTATGACGGTTTCAATTTTTGACCCAAGAGGAAGTATGACTGTTTATTTTGAAAACATATCTGATATCCTTTCTATAATTAACTGTATAAAAGTTTCAGATTTAATTATTTCTATTATAGATGGGTTTTTTGGATTAGAACTAGAAACATTTGAAACCGTAGCTATAATAAGAAAATCGAATTTCAAACGGTATGTTTTTATAGTAACCCACTTGGATCTATTTAAAACATGGAAAGCACTGAAAAAGGCCAAAAAAAGAATTAAAGATCGGATATTAAAAGAAACGGACAAGAAATGTAAAATTTTCTATTTTAGTGGAATGAAAAATAACAGTATTTATTTTTCAGGAGAAATTAAAAATTTTACTCGATATTTAAACAAAATTAGATCAAATTATAAAACAATTTCTGAATTTCAAGATATTGTATTAATATCGAAAGTCGAATTGCAAAAGACAGTGAACCAATTATTTATATGTTGTACGGGATACGTAAAAAAAAATCAAATAATCTCAAAACAACAAAAAAATTGTTTTATACCCGGATTAGGGAAAGCTACAGTTCTAAACGTTAAAAAGTTGCCGGGTGGATTTAATTTTGGAGGAACATCCTTTAATTCTTTAACTACTTCTTTTAACCCGGATCTCTTTAGTTGTTCTAACAAAAAATACTCGAAACAAACAACAAAACAGAAAATGAAAAAAAAAATATGGATGTTTGGATTTTGTTCGTTTATTTCTAATATCATATTTTTTAAAATTTTAAACTTTAAGAAATTAATATTACCTGATCTAGTTGACTCCATGAAAATTTTTACTCATGGATCATCGTCACACAGAATGCAGGATATAGAAAATTTGATAGAAAATCTCAAGATCATTAATATACTAAAAAAAAGAAAAAAATTTGATCTTGTTAATCAGATTACTTTACCTATTTCAAAATTTTCTACTACTTTTGGTTTTATAAACGATAGGTATGAATTTAACCCAGAAAAGTGTTATTTTAGACTTATTGGTATTTTAACAACTTTTAGACGTTATCATGATGCCCACTCATTTTTGTTTATACTTTTTGAGGGGGAGAAAAAAAAAAGACTGATTGTAGCGAAAATAATTAAGAACAAATGGGAAAAAACTATTCTTTGTTCGGGTCGACAATATTTAATCTCTATAGGTTGGAAACTAATCTTAACAAAATTACAATTTTGTAATCAAAAAAACAATGACAATTTTTATGTTCTAAAAAATTTGAAAAATAATGAGTTTTCTTATATTTGCTTTTATACAGAACTTGACGATCATAAAGATTTAGTTATTGGTATAAAGACAAAGAGGCAAATTAGAAATAGATATAACCAGGGTACATCGTTTTCTTCTTTGTTTGTGGGAGAAGTTATATTTTTAAGTACCATTTTTAAAATGTTTAAACGGATAAAAATTAAAGGTATGATTTTCAAAAACTTCAAAAAAACGTCTTTTATCAAGGGTATGTTCCATTCAAACGTTGAAGCAATAAAGTTCAAAGGTGGAACTGTAAAAACTCCGCAAGGTGTAACAGGAATCATAAAAAATGTGAAATCAAATAGTTCAGGTGGAATTATAAGAGCTACGTTTGAAAAAAAAGTTCAAAACGAAACAGTAGTTACATTTACAACTTTTACAAATATAGAAGTGGACAAAACTACTAAAGAAATTTATTTTGATTTAATTCCAGATGATCAACGAGATTTGTTATATTGAGGTAAATATATAGGATATTTTTTTTGGAAACTATACTGTAAGTTCGAAAATTCTTTTACTTTGGTCTAAAAAACAAATTAATTAATAAAGACAATACTTAATTCTTCATTCAAAAACAGAGATCTATTTAATATTTTTTGGAAAAAATAAAAATATTTGTACCAAGAAAAAGTTGAACTTTTCGCTTTGCACAAGTATGTTAATATTATTTTACTATGAATTTTAATACTTAATTTCCATTTAAAATTCTAAAAAAATCCATATTATTGAAAATAATTCATGAAAACAACTAAAAAAATAATTTATATCATTATTTAATCAACAAACTAGGACATTGAAATTTATTTAATATATTTAAAATCTTAATTGGTGATATTTAGTTTTAAACTGTAAATTTTTAATTTTATTTTAACTCAATTCAACTAACAGTTAATCTACAGCTTCCATATCATCATCATCATCTTCTAATGTTGGTAAATCTTCGATCTTTTCTAATTCAGCATTTTCCTCATCTATACTTAGACCTAATTTAATCATTCTATGGATCCGTTGTGCAAAAATATGCGATTCTTCCAAAGAAAAACCTGATGTAAGTAAAGATGTATCAAATAATAAATTGATAAGATCTTTTACTGTTTTATCATTTTTATCAGATTCTATTCTATTTCTTAATTCAATAATAATAGCATTGGATGGATTAATTTCCATAGTTTTCCTACTTGACATGTATGTAGAAAGTGAACTATCACGTAATGCTTGGGCTTTCATAATTCTTTCCATATTCGCGGACCACCCGTATTCACCAGTAACCAAAATACAAGGAGAATCAGATAATCTATCTGATAAAACAACCTTTTCAACTTTTTCACCGAGAATTTCTTTAACTATTTTACACATTTCCTCAAACTTATCTTTTTCTTCTTCTTTTTTTTTGTCATCATTTTCACTATTAATCAAATTCAACCCTTCTTTGGTTGCACAAATTAGTTTTTTACCTTCATATTCCTTAAGTTGCTGAACACAATATTCATCAATAGGCTCTGTCATAAACAGTATTTCATAACCTTTTTGTTTTAATTTTTCCAAAAATGGCGAGTTTTCTATCGATTTTTGAGATTCACCTGTTATATAAAAAATCTGGGTCTGACCTTCTTTCATCCTAGATACATATTCTTTTAAACTCGTACCTTCATCAGGACTACGTGATGATCTATATCTCAATAATTCAGCTAACTTGGATCTATTTTGACTATCTTCATGAATTCCTAGTTTAATATTTTTTGAATATTGTTCATAAAAAATTTTACAATCTTCTTTATTGTCAGCTATTTCCATTAATGTTTCTAGACATTTTTTAACAATATTTTTCCTAATAACTTTTACAACTTTATTCTGTTGTAATGTTTCTCTGGATATATTTAAAGGAAGATCTTCTGAATCTACAATACCTTTTATAAAATTTAAGTATTCTGGAATAATTTCCTCACAATTGTCCATTATGAAAACTCGCTTTACATATAATTTAATATTATTATTTTTTTTTTTTGGTTCAAATAAATCAAATGGTGCCCGTTTTGGAACAAACAGTAATGCCTTGAATTCTAATTGCCCCTCAACTGAAAAATGCTTTACTGCCAAATGATCCTCCCAATCATTTGTTAAACTTTTATAAAAAGAAGCATATTCTTCTCTTGTGATTTCTTCTGGCTTTCTAGTCCAAATTGGTTTATTTTTATTTAAAAATTGCCATTCGTGGGTAATTTCTTTTATTTTTTTAGTTTTTTTCTCTGTTTCTTTTTCACCTGTTTCTTTTTCTTCATCTGAAACATCAACTTCTTTTTCAACTTCTTTTTCAACCCATAAATTAATTGGATATTGAATAAATTCTGAATGTTTTTTTACCAAATCCTTAATTCTTCTTTCTTCTAGATATTCAAGCTGATCTTCTTTAAGATTTAGTATAATTTTCGTCCCTCTACTTAATTCACTTTGATCTGTTCCACGAATTGTGAAACTTCCTCCAGCTGCACTTTCCCATAAATAATTTTGATCTAAATTATTTTTCGTTTCAACGAAAACCTTGTCTGCTACTAAATAAGCTGAATAAAATCCTACTCCAAATTGTCCAATCATAGAAACATCAGCACCTGCTTGAAGTGCTTCCATGAAAGACTTAGTTCCTGATTTTGCTATTGTACCTAAGTTATTTATTAAATCTTCTTTTGTCATACCAATACCAGTATCGGTTATAGATATTGTTTTTTTACTTTTATCAGCAATTATTCTTATTTCTAATTTTGCTTCAGTATCAAGAACTGATTTTTCTGTCAAAGATTGGTATCTTATTTTATCAAGCGCATCAGAAGCATTTGAAATTAATTCTCTTAAGAAAATTTCTTTATTTGAATAAAAAGTATTGATAATTAAACTCATAAGTTGATTTATTTCAGCCTGGAATTCATATTTTTCAATTGTTGTCATTAGTTATTTTTATATAAAGAATATTCTAGACCAAAAAAAATATTCTTATACAATTAAATGAATTATAAACTAATTGTAATAAAATATATAATAATAATTTATGGTATTATCTAATTAATAAAGTTTTTCTTAAATTTAAAAAAGAATATTAAAAATTTAAATAAATAAAAATTTTCGTGTAATATAATAAAAAAATTATTTAATGAAGTTAAATATATCCAATCCAAGCACAGGTGCACAAAAGATAGTTGAAATTGAAAATGAGAATATTTTAAGAATGTTCTACGATAAAAAAATTTCCTCTGAAATTATAGCAACACCGTTAGGACCAGAATGGAAAAATTATGTTTTTAGAGTAACTGGTGGACAAGATAAACAAGGTTTCCCAATGAAAACTGGTGTATTCACTAATAAAAGAGTTAAATTACTTCTTGCTAAAGGCTCAATTGGTTGCAGAGGCTTCCATATGAGAAAAGGCGAAAAATCTAGAAAGTCAATAAGAGGATGTATTATTTCTCCAGAAATTTCTGTATTAAACTTGATAATAATAAAGAAAGGTGAAACTGAAAATGAATTCGATATCGAAAAAGAAAAAAAATTTCTATATCCTAAAAGATCTAGTAAACTTAGAAAGTTTTTTTCTATTAATAAAGGAGATGACGTCAGGAAATTTTTAATAAATGAAAGGAATGGACTTGGTAAAACTGAACTAAAAATACCAAAAATTCAAAGGTTAATTACTCCAATATCTCTTCAAAAAAAACGTTATTCAACCGCTTTAAAAAAAAAACGTTTATTTGAAGCAAAAAACAATCTAAAGGAGTTTGGAAAACTTGTATATGGAAAAAATTAGAAAATCAAATGTGAAAATTTATTTTTTAAATTGAGCCGATATCAACAACAAGGTTTATTTTTTAAAATAAAATAAAAAAGTTTTTATTAAAATTAAATGGAATTCGTTGTCCACTAGCCGGATAAAAAAAAGATCCGCTTAACTATAATAGTAATTAGATACAAATAAAATCTAAATTAAATATTGTGATGTTATTAAAAAAATATATTAAATGATTATAATAAAGTTTCATTATGAAAGATATTTTTTTTAATTAAATATTATTTAAATTTAAAATCAATCTATACTTATAAATACTACAAATGAGAATAAAATGGAATTATCTTATCTATCACGGTAAAAGTGAAATTAACCGAAATTCTATAAATTCCCTGGATATTAACCCTTTTAAAAATTTATTAGTGACAGGTGGACAAGATGCTTTAATTAAAATATGGAATACCAATTCTTTGTCTCCAAAAAAAAAAAATTTATCCAATAAAGAAATATATAGAAATATTATTGATAACGAAGATTTTTGTAAAATTTTTGAATTCCATAAACGACAAGTTAATATAGTGCGCTGGAGCTTGAATGGTAAATTATTAGCTTCAGGTGGTGATGATGGTAAATTGGTTTTATGCAGTCATAGTTTTAATAGAAATTTTAATCAATATTTTTTAAAAGTATTCTTTATATTTAATAATATTCAAAACGATATAATTTATATAAATTGGTCACCTGACTCAAAATTCATTTCTGTAATTTCACTAAATAATATTGTAACAATATATGCTATTGAAAAAAAATATGTTTTTGCACAAATAACTAGTAAAATTTTTTCTATTAAAGGCTCGTGTTGGGATCCAATCGGACATTTTCTTATAACTCAATCAAATTCTCAGGGAATAAAATTATGGGACATTTTAAGATGGAAACTCCACAAGACGATAGAATTTTATACCCAGTCAAAAATTAACATTAAATATCCACAAAAATCTTTTATAGGGAAACCATCTTGGACCCCATGTGGAAGTTTTTTAATATTTTTTGATAATTTTTCAATTGAACAAAACCATTATCTTAAAGCTATTAGATGGAGTAAAAATTTTACTAAGTACAAGATTTTTTTTCAAGGGAAAAAACAAATAAACGTTATTCTGGAAAGTCCAAGAATCTATTCAAGTAATCTATTTTTTAGGACATCTTCAATTATGATTATTACTACAGAAGAAGGAAAAATTTACATTTGGGCACCAAATTTTTCAAAAATAATGCTGTCCGTAAAAAATTTATATGGTAAAAACTTTTCTGATATCACATGGGGATTTAATGGATATTGCATATATCTTTCTACTTCCAAAGGCGATGTATTTTGCGTCAATTTTAAACCAACTGAATTGGGTAAAGTTTTGAAAAATACTGATCATATGGAATTGCTTAGAACTTCTTTATTAATTAGAAAATCTTACAAAAAAGTTTTTTCCCTCCCGTATTCTCAATCAAAAAAAAAAATAAATATTCTAAACCACAAGCCTTTTTTTAAAACCAATATAATAAAAGAAATACTTTTAAGATTACTAATTTTCCTTAAAAATCTCATTCTATCTAGAAACAATCTCGGATGTGAAATTGGATACAAAAGAACTTGGAATTTTTTGCGCCGAAATTTAAATAAAGTATTGGTATTCAAGAAAATTCTTTTTTTTGAGGAATATTTAAACTCATTAATCTTTTTATCAAAATTTGATAAAGATCGGTATTTTATTTCGATAAAAATAGAAGATAGATTTTTTTACATTAATAAAAAAAAATCTATGGTTGAAATAAAATTCTCAACATTAAGAAAATTAATTGATTATTTAGAAAATAACTACTTCATTACAATGATTTATATTAAAAAAAAAAATTTTAACATAGAATCAATTTCAAAAATCAATTTCAAAAAGAGTGTAATAGTTTATAATAAGTATATTAAGCAAATAAAAATTAGGAACAACCTTATTTACTTAAGTACGACAACAGGAGTATTTGAAATAATAAAATTAAATAGTTTTAAAGGAATTGCTTTTTTTAATCCATTAAAATTTATTAATCCCTGGTTAAAATTTTCTTTCAAGATATTTTTCAAGAAATGTTCAGGGTTGTTAATTTATTCTTTAAAATAAGTATCCATTTGTTAAAATATAAAAAATCATTTCTGGATAAAATATACATAAACGTAAAATTATCAAAACCTTGTTCTAAAATATAATCATACAAGAAGTTTAAATAAGATTTAATTTCTAAAAAATAATAGACCCTGTGATATTGAACCCTATGGTAAATGAAATTTGATCGAAGCTTAACCATTTTTAAGAGTAACATAACCCCCAAACTTCCTTCTTCTATCTTTCTATTTTCCATCAATTTTTAACAAGAGATTAGACTGATTATGATTAAGTCTATATTTATATCGTAAAGACATTGTTTTAGATCTTTTTTTTGTTAAATATTCGATTTTTTTATTCTACTAGAAAAATTTTTTATTTTATATTCCACCCTAAACTACTTTTTTACTAGTTTGTATTTTTTTTTTTTTTTAGTTTTAAAACTTTTTTTGTTTATTT
>Ga0136587_1000317_pt1 | contig 13498 bp, 10 predicted proteins | sample AntRauMFilla1563_FD_101386 | JGI IMG/M metagenome (GOLD analysis project Ga0136587, IMG submission 101386) | Saline lake microbial communities from Rauer Islands, Antarctica - Metagenome Filla 1 #563 | ecosystem: Environmental > Aquatic > Non-marine Saline and Alkaline > Saline | place... | reverse complement strand
TTTCGTTTTAGCAACCATGGGCTGCACCCATGGCTATTATAAGACGCGCCTTCAGCGCTATTTGTTACCGGATTCGACCAATATAAATCGTCAGTGAAGACACACACGGCAGTGATAGGTTTTAGTCTTATGTTTTCTATGTGAACTATGCGGTTCAAAAACCCATAAATCCTCGGTGAAAAATCATCACCTAACCGTTTTGGAGAAGATATTAGCAACCATGAGCTTCACCGATGGCTATTATAAGACGCGCCTTCAGCGCTTTTGCTCCCAATTACTTGATGCGCTCTGGAAAAGATGTCCTTTTAGAAGATTGTCTGCGAATCCTTGGTTGGTGAGTCTCTCGAATTAGTCCTCTTTGTACGTAAAAAATCTCTTTACAATCAATCCAAAAAAAAGGGTTTCAACTGAATTGGAACCCTTTTTTCTTTAATTCTGATTCTCTCCACCACTAGGAGCTCCCTCTTTCAAATCATCGTTATTGATAGACTTTCGTTTCCTAGGTCTACCTTGATCCATGCTTAGCTTTCCGATTCGGTAGCTAAAATTTACCTTGAAGTTCATATTTCGTATCGCAGAGGTACTGTTCTGCATGATTGTAGGAGTCTCCAGCGTATTTCGGATCACAAATTCTCTAGCAAGGAAGTTTTCGGCTCCGAATCCAATACTACCTCGCTTCTCAGCAAACTGCTTATTCAAGCTCAAACCATAAGCTGCAAATCCTCCTGAACTCCCTTGTAGCTCCACTCTTCTGCCTCGGGCAAAAGTAAAGAGCTGAACTTGCCAGTTTTTAGGAAGGGTGTAGTTACCAAACATTCTACCACTGATGACAAAGCCTTGGTTTTGCGCTGCAAGAGCCGGATCACTCAGCCCATTGTCAAGAATGGCATAGTAAGTGTCAAATCCACCATTGAACGAAAGCTTGTTGCTCGCATTGATATTAAAGAAAACGCTCCCACCAATTGCCTGCTCCCGGCCGATGTTTTCGAACGTTGTGAAGATCACGCCATCATCCTGAACGGTCCGCACAGGCTGAATAGAGCCTGTCGTATTTCTGTAGAAAGAGGTAAAGTTTAGCACAGTTCCTTTGATAAACGTACTGTAACCCAATTCAAAATTATCTGTCAATTCAGGATCCAAGATCGGATTTCCCTGAGTGATCTGGAGAGGATTAGATGCTTCGATGTTTGGATTCAAGAATCTTAGTGACGGCCTGGAGATTCTTCTGTTGTAAGCTGCTTTGATCAAATTGCCATTTTTCATCTTTCTACTGGCATTGATACTGGGCACAAGTGTTCCGTAAGAAGGAATATCTACCGTAGTTTCAGTTTTGAAATCTGCATTAATGGTTGTGTATTCGTATCTCAAACCAGTCTTCAACGTGTAGTTTTTAAAAAGGCTGAATGTATACGAACCATATCCGGCAGTCACATTTTGATCGTAGCTGAATTCGTTGCTGAAGTTTGGATTTGGGTTTTCCACGTATTCTCCTGTTGCACCATCCGCTTGTAAATAAGCAAATTCAGAGAATGCCTTTCTCAAGATATTTTTAGCTCCGTATTCCAAGATCTGATTGCCGTCCTTGCCCATAGGATTCACAAAATCCATCTGAACCGTAAATTCTTCGTTACGGCTTGGGTTATTGTTTTTCAATCTGGAATCAATCGTCTCCAAATCCGCAGAATACAGAGAGTTGACAAAGGAATTATCTCGATTGTTTCTGCTATATAGCGTGAGTAAACTCATTTCTTTCCCTTTTTTCTCAAACGTTTTGGTGTAGTTAACGCTCACGTCAATCGTATTCGACTCATCAGTCACATCAGTTTCCCTAAGGGCATTTCTGAAAAGTGCCCCATTCACAAAATTCTGAGTCAAGAAACCATCCTGCGTACTATTTGAGTTTCTAACTCCAAAATTCACTGAACCGGTCAGGAAATTAAACTTATCGATCTCGTAGTCTACGCCAAATGTATATCTTCCGAATAAATCTCTTCGCTCAGTTTCTGCTGACTGAAGGATTCGAGACACGGTATTGTCAGGATTGGTAAGGAATTGTTCGTTTTCAAATCGACCATTAATATTGTAGCCCGCTCGTCCAAAACCTCCCAAAGTCAATCCTAGCTTTCCTTTTCTCGCAGCACCGTTCAAGCTGAGGTTGGAGCCTCTAAGCCCGAATCCACTGTTGACATTTAAAGTCATTCCTTGAAAATTATTCTTTTTAGTCACAATGTTGATTACTCCCGAGGTGCCTTCTGCATCAAATCGTGCCGATGGCGAGGTGATGACTTCCACCGCCTTGATCTCGTCTGCGGGTATCTGACGCAATGCGTCTGCAATACTACTTGCGGTAATCGCCGAAGGTCTGTTGTCGATCAGCACCTGAATATTACTGCTTCCTCTCATGGATACGTTTCCGTCAAAATCCACCGAAAGCATCGGCACTCGTCTCAACACATCGGTTGCATCGCCACCGGCAGTTGTTTTATCGTTTTCGGCTTTGTAGATCGTCCGATCCACTCGCTCTTCGATTAGATCGCGTTGACCTTGGACGGTCACTTCTTCCAATTCTAAACCCTCATCTGAAAGCAAGATTTCCCCTAAGTTCACATCGCCCGTTGGAGATGAGACTTCAATGTCTTTGATGACTTTGGTCTCAAACCCCAGAAAGCTGATTTTCAAATCGTAGGTACCGACCTCAAAACCAGCAATGAAAAACTTACCCTCACCGTCTGCCACTCCCCCGGCGATATTAGTATCGGTGCCTGACTTGAAAAGCGCTGCTGTAGCATAAGCCACCGCCTCGCCAGTTTTTAAGTCTTTAGCTGTGCCGATGATTCGCGCAGGCTGCTTGGTTTGCGGCGGGGTCTGCTGCGCAAATGCTGTTCCTACAGCGAGAAAAAAAAAGATTGCAAGAAGGTTGTTTAAGTTTTTCATATGGTGTTCGGGAATTAAATTCTTTGAAAGAGCGAATTTTCAAGCTGTTTCAAGTCGATTGAAAAGCGAACTCACGGTTTCATTACCCAAAAAAACAAGGAATGTTTCGGCTTTTCTGAGCTAATAGACCGTAGGGATAGTTTCATCGACAAAGAGTCTATTACAACTGATCAAAGTTAAAATCCGACCAATTTTGTCCTTGATCAGGTGAGTCAAGGGATTCAGCGATGAAAGAGGTCTTTTGGTAGATTTTATTTGATAGAGCGAAAAAAGTTTCTTTAGCTTGGCATGACAATCAGGAAATTATGATCATTCCAACTCAAAATAAAAGTAAAAAGGTAACCGTACTCATCCATATACTGGGCTGGGTTATGCTGGGTATTGTACTTTTACTTTTATCACCACTCTCCTGGCGGGTGGACATTCCAGTGCAATTTTGGTGGAAGCAGATTTTCCTCGGGAGCCTTTTATTCATTGTTTTTTATGTCAATCTACTGGTGCTGGTACCTAAATTTCTCCTGGAGGGTAAATTGTACATGTACTTGCTGATTCTATTTATAGGTCTGATCTTTTATTTTGGATTGATTATTTATTTTGAAAATATCATCCATCTGCCGGAGATTATGCATCAGACATTCAAGCCAGACAAGCCTTACAAGCCAAGCGGAAGATGGGTATTTGGGGATGTCTTTCACCTCATGCTCTTTTTACTGTCCCTGGGAATAAGTACCTCGGTGGCCTCCGTGCAGAAATGGCAAAAAGACGATGCCATTCGAAAGGAAGTAGACCGACAGCGAATTAATACTGAGCTTTCCTACCTCAAAGCCCAGATTAACCCTCACTTCTTTTTCAACACACTTAACAATATCTACGCACTTACCAATTTGGATGTCAAAAAAGCCCAAGAGGCACTTTTGAAACTTTCACGGATGATGCGCTACGTGCTGTATGAAAATCAAAAAGACGAGACCCTGCTAAGTAAAGAGATTAATTTCATCAATAACTACATCGAATTGATGAAAATGCGTCTTACACCCAATGTTAAGCTGAATATTCAGGTGGATGAGCCCAAAGAAGACCTGGTAATCGCTCCAATGCTTTTGTTGCCATTTCTGGAAAACTGTTTCAAACACGGTGTGAGTTCTCAAAAAGAAAGTGAGATTCTGATCAAACTTGAAGTGATGGGAGAAACCCTTTTCTTCGAAACTCGAAATCATATTTTCCCACTTCATCCTGATAGCCCCGAAGCTCAGGAGAATGGCATCGGGCTAGTCAATACCAAACGCCGACTTAGCCTACTCTATCCAGAAAAACATCGGCTAAAGTTTGGTATTGATGATGCCAATAAAGAGTATTGGGTAAGTCTAACCATTGATCTGTCATGATACTCCACTGCGTAGCCATCGATGACGAACCTTTAGCGTTAGAATTAATCGCGAAATTCATTGAGCAAACCTCCTTTTTAAAACTGATTGGCAAATTTTCCAATGCTATCGATGCACTGGGATTTATCAATCAAAATCAGGTGCAACTTGTATTTATGGATATACAAATGCCTGATCTCTCGGGTATGGAGTTGGCTCGCGTCTTGGATGGTAAAAAGAATTCGGATCGTACTCGGATTATCTTTGCTACTGCTTACCACCAATTTGCCATCGAAGGCTATAAGGTAGAAGCCTTAGACTATCTTCTCAAGCCATACAGCTACGAGGAATTCCTCTCCGCTGCTTCCAAAGGATTTTCTTACTTTGAAAAATTCAATCCATCCGAATCTCCCATCCAGAAAAAAGCAGAAGCTTCTGCACCCGACTATATTTTCCTGAAAGTAGAGTATCATCTCGTCAAAGTGATGCTCAAAGACATCTGCTATGTGGAGGCCTATAAGGACTACGTAAAAGTACATCTGCTGTCAAAAACCAGTCCAACACTGTCGCTGACCAGCCTGAAAAGCATGGGGGAACTCCTTCCCACTGACCAGTTTATGCGGGTACATCGCTCCTTTATTGTAGCATTGGATCATATCGAATCGGTATCCAAAAATGTAATCCATATCGGAAATCAATCGATTACGGTTGGCGAAAATTACAAAGAGCCTTTTTTGGAATTTATGAGTCGGTGGATGAATTGAGGTTTGAATTAGAGGTTGGAGATTGGAGATAATGAAATAGGGCGAATGATTATTCGACCCTAAAGCGATCGCAAAAACAGTTCTATCAATTGTTGTCTTCAATTGCCTCTTTTGTTAGTGGAGGTCTATTCAATTGCCATCCTTTTCAATAGCCATCTGCTTTAGCTGGAAGCAAAGAAATGAACAATATCCTCGCTGGGCTTTAGCCCAATTTATTTTTACCCAGTAAAATATGTATTACAAATCCAGATAGATATTAAAGCATGGTTTCAAACTATGATTAGGCTAGAATTCTACGCCTAGGCGGGGACCTTATAACATCTCAAGCCCTAGGGAGTTTAATAATTGAGATTGATTCAAAGAGCTAAACATCAATTAATTAAAATCCATGACAGAACAGGAGAAACAATTTATGCGCAGAGCAATAGCTTTAGCACAAATGGCTATGAATAGCGGGGAAGGTGGGCCCTATGGTGCTGTAGTAGTGAAGGATGGCAAAATCGTAGGTGAATCGGGAAATCAGGTTAAAATAAATCATGACCCCACAGCTCATGCGGAGATCGAAGCTATTCGCAAGGCCTGCAGTCAGCTATCCGTGACTGATTTGGCAGGCTGTGAACTATACGCATCTTGCGAACCCTGCCCTATGTGCACTTCGGCGATCTACATCTCAAAAGTGAGCAAGGTCTTCTATGCCTGTACACGAGCGGATAGCGCAGCAGCTGGATTTGACAATACTTATATCTATGATGAGCTTGCACTCGATCCCGCAGATCGAAAAATCCCAATGGAAAATGGGTTAAGACAGGAAAGCTTTAAGGTATTCCGAGAGTGGCTGGAAAAGGAAGAATAGTCTATCAGCTTCCGCTAATCCTTGTAAAAAAGAGGATTTCAGAATTCTGAATTTCCTTTTTAATAGTTTATGCTATTCATTCAACTCTTTTATAGGGTAATCCCACACAATTTACGCGCTCAGAACAGATGTAATTAAAACTTTTAAAATCATCTTCAATGGCATATTCATCTTTACTTTGTCCCCCTCTAAACCCTAATTTCTCCCTAGATACATAATTTAAATCTTCTACATTTATAACAAGCTGATAGCTGTAGAAAAGAGTAAGTTCTCCGTTGACTATCACATAAATACCTGAATACAAACCTCTGAGGCCCAATATGACATCAGAACCAGCCGCTGTAGTGTAGTCTTCAGAAATGAAAGTTCCGTCAGGTTGAAATTCGAATGTATTTACAAAATTAAATCTCTCATCAGAGAACGTCATATTGCCTTCAACTGTGTACTGGTACTTTCCGGCAATTCTCAAATTGGGATCAATCTCCTCACTTTCATTACAACTAATTAGCATAAAAATAAGGATGGGGATTGCTAATAAATGAACTTTCATCTCCGTGAGGGTTTTTGTGGATCGCTAAGCATTAACGCATTGTGAATTAAAATGGTTATAGGTTTTTATAAAAGAATTAATTTGCAATAATATTTGGCTATTATCAGAAGAGACGTCATGACACAGTACTTTTGCCTGGGTTGATTATAAAAACCGAAAACAGGTCACAATTAATTAATAGTATTAGAACATGATAAATATAAAAAAAATACATCAATAAATCGCCTAAAATTTTAGACGGAATTTAAAACACCTAAAAAATGGAGTGGAAATAAAGGACACTATAACTTAACAATCCCAATCATAGGATTTAATTCTTCCGTGGAAATATTAGAGAAATTATAAGCCTTAATAAAATAAAATCGATTATTTTCCAAGTCAAGAGGCCTTAATATAACCTTCTCCTCGTTTTCTATTGAAAATCCTTGATCTAAATTTATGGAAAAATCAGATTCCCTGCTTTTTATATAAAAGAAGACACTTCCATCTCTATTGTATTCACATAAAATATATTTTTTGGAAATAAAGACATTTTTAATAAGGATCAATTTATTGCCTTCTTTACTGAATGCTGGTAGGGCAAAATTTAGTTTAATCACAGGTATCAAAGTTGAGTTTTCAATCCTAAATAAAGTATCTCTCATCATACTCTCATTAGTAAGAACAGGAGTATAAATAAAATTATCTCCGTCAACCTTTGAAATATAGTTTTTAAATGGAAAAATCGCTCCTGTTTGTTTATTCATTTCGATATAAATAAGTGGAATTGAATCTACAAGATCCAATTCAGGGCTAACCTTAAATAATGAACGTTCATTCACAAATTTGTCCCCAACTTTCTTACCGTCCCGTCCCCCTATCACAACTAGCTGATTATCGATAATTTCCACATAATCAATAAAAAATGGAAAGCTTTTCTCAATAACATATTCATTATCTACTGTATATGCGATCAACCTTCTACCGGAAGCTAAATACAGTTGCTCAGATTTTTCATCGATCACAAACGAAGAAACATAAAAAAATTCTCCAGGTCCTTCACCTTCTGTCCCGATTCGATAATGAAATTTTCCATTGGTGTCAAAAACAAGAATTTTACCGCCGGCATCTACCACATAGAATTTATCTTTGTAAAACTTTACCTCTTGAATTAAGCTCAAAAATGACTCATCACTGGTCTCTAAAGAGATATATTCAATTGATTTAGCAATTTCTGATAAGGGGAAATTTGGTTGAGCTTCCTTTGAAATATCGAATGTAGTTATCACCTTTTCACTCGATGAGGAACAACCTAGAAGGTAAAAACACAATAGATTAAGACTTAATTTTAAACAAAATGATCGAGATTTTATTTTCATTTGTGTTATTTTTTTTGTAAGAAAACATATATTCCTTAGAGTTGGTAAATAAGGGTCGATAAAATCCAGAATTTTTAACATCATCATAAAATCCTGAATTTTCACCATTTTTACTTAGGTATTGCTTATCAGACTTCAAATCGTAGAAAAAAATATACGAATCATTTATATATTTAAAATTTGTTGTAGCAAACTTTCCAACTAACCCTTGATTTGAAGAGAATAATATATTCCCAAGAGATGGCCTCTTTCTGTAAATATTCACAAAAGTTGTAATTGGGTTTTTAAATCCATCAATCGAGGAATAAATTTCATTAACTTTTCCCATTGAGACAAATAACTCATTGTTACTTGAAGAAAGGGAGGAGTGTCTGAAGATTTTATTCTCTAACCCATACTTCATCTCTTTTTTAGTCTCAAGAAATTTTAGACTTATTGGATCATAGGTGTCTAAATAATAAATTTCTGAATTGTCAGTATATTGAAATCCAGCTACATAAAGTTTATTTTTATAAATTCTTATCCTTGTAATACTTTTATCTACTTCAACTTCTTTAGCAACTTTGTTATTATTAATATCTATCGATAAAATTTTATTATTATGTGCCACAATCAACAACTTTTTCTCAGCATAATATCCCAGACTTTTGATCAATTTGTCATTTTTCGATCTATAAATCTCCCCTATAAAAGACCCTGATTTACTTAATTTAGATATCGATGTTGAAAATCCTTTATAATCCTCCTCACCAGGGGATATATAAAAATAATTTTCGCTCACCACCATATGTCTTATGTTAATATAATCCTTGTTTAAATTAAATACTAATACATTGTCAGAAACACTTGATGCATTAATCCGGTCAAGATAAATATGCTTAACCATGATGTCTTGATTTTCAAGAAAATTGAAAATGCTCAATAAGTAAGGAAGAAGTAAAACCATATAATTTTAACTGTAAAAGTGGGACTTTTGATCGTTCCACTTATGATTTTTGATATTAATCAGGCACCAACGCAAGTCGCTCCCATACCATTACACTGACTGGCAGCAGCCTGCAAAGCCTGTTCTATCGTATGACTAGATACGGAAAAAGGATCATCTAAACTAGCACCTCCTAAAATCCGCAATAACATTCAAAATCATAACCCCCAGTAATTTTTTTTTTTCTACCACTAATTTAATGGAAACAGGACATTAAAATAACAGTTATTTTCTGAAAAAAATCATTTAAATATATACCTATCAAGTGTATAGCCGATTCCTGAAAACTTCCCATTGATGGTTTTGGCTAATATTAGCTATATGTACCACTAATATAAGGGTAGAACCATTTTTTCATTTGATTTAGATCAAGCACTTCATCTGACTTGAGTCGCAGCATTTCTAAGCTTAGCTTTTTCATTTAATTCCTTGAGGATATCAACCGATAGAACACAATCAGTGGATTTTTCTCCTCGGTATTTTCCTCGTCCCTTAGGATAGAGTAAAACACGTCCCTATTCAATGGCTTAGGAATCATTTCTGGTGTCAACTCCCGATCAAATAATTTCCTTAAATGAATTAGGGGACGATTGTTTTCCAAATCAATTACTATAAAATAGGAGCGATTGTCATATACGACACGTAGAAACGCATATTTATCGGACATCACCACTTGGCTTATTCCCAATTGAAGTGTGTTGTCAAATCCAGTGAAATGAAGCAGGTATTCAGGAACCAAGTGATCCTCCTCATTTCTAAAGATCGTATCGGTGTCATTATGCGATGATATATCTCCCCGAATGATTGGCATATAAAACAAGGTTGCGTTTTTTACCCGACTTAATATCCTAGGGATTGGATGGATACGTGTGTAATTTGATTGATAGCCGTAAAGCGGCCTTTCCCAATTTTTAACTTCAAGGGTTTTGGGATCAATTGCACTTACCAACACCTGACGGGGTTTTTCTTTAGTACCATTAAGCGTCTCCTGAACTACCAATAGGGTGTCATTATCCTTGTAAAAGGAGATAGGATTCCCTGGCAGTTTTTGGCTTGATGATTTAAAGTTTCCTTCAAGGTCATAGGAAATCACGGTCATTTTTTGCCAATCTGCCACAAAGACAACATTTTCCTTTTCATCCAAGTGAATGGCATAGGGTATAGTATATTCATCCGGCCCCTCTCCCTGATCCCCGATTTTCCCGAGAAAACTTCCATTGTTAGCAAATTTTAATAGACCCTGTGCTCTGTCCAAAAGAACAAGGAAGTCTTTTGAAAATGCCAAATCTTGCACTGAAGTAAGAGGTGGATTTCCAGGAACCTCAAGGTTTATAGTGTCTAGTATTTTAATGATAAATTCCGGTGAATCGCCCTTTAAAAAATCCATCTTGATTTCTATTGTTTTCGTAGAATCTAGATAATCTTTATTTCCACAATTTTGAAATAGTAAAACTGAAAAGAAAAACAACATCCTTATAATATGTTTCATGATCAAGATTAGAGTGCTTACCAAAATGATTTTCAATTTAATTCTGCATTTCTCCCTTTATAAGGGTTTTTAAAATGGGAGCTGTACTTAATTCCTCCTTATGTAATTGTTTATACAAGACAAAAAATTCTGAACTACTCCAAATAAAATTCATTTGAAGTAATTCAGTAATTGATTAATTCAGCATCAGTCAATGGATTATTTATTTAACAAATTTATTTGAATTAATTAAATATTACGTGAACTGATACTTAGCCTGCAAAATCAATGACAAGACCATGTAAAACAACTAGGGTCATTATGGCATACCCCTCCTGCTTGACAAGAACCAGCGGTGTTATATGTTCCATTTATCTGTTCGTTCGAGTTATAACGATAGCAAACAGTGCAGCCTCCATACCCACCAGTAATCTTTTTCATTTGACTGCGCTCCAGCACTTCTCCTGAAGTGAGTCTGAGCATTTCTAAACTTAGCTTTTTCATTTGTTTGTTTTTTAAATTGATCAATACTTGAGGATTGGACCGTCCAATGCTTGTTTTGATTTCTTGAATTTAAGCATTAATCAAAACACAAACAATACTCTACTTACTAACTTTTAGTAAGTTTTTACTAGATTTTTAGGAATCATTCAACTCTACAAAAATCATCCCACTATAAGACAAGAAACGTATGGACTCTTCCAATAGTGTCAAGACTTGAATTGGCTCAACATTTTGAAAAAATAGGATTACCTGATCAGCCAATTGCTGATAGGACCTGTTTACCTCTTTAGAAAGTAATGACATTAAATAGGTTTCGACAGGCCCAAGCAAATACTCGATTACTTCGCCATGATGCCGGTCAAGCAACAATAAGGTTTGATAATAATGAGGTCTCTGATCAAAATTAATTTCGATATTATTTATTTTGACACGAGTAAACAAAGTAGGATTAAGCGCCCAATCCCATTCTGACTCTATTATCATACAGAATGGTGACAATCTCAATTCCATTTTTTCTTGAAAATTATTACGTTTGAAAACATGGTTCGCATTGTCATTGGCTTTAGCCTCGTTCTTCAACACAAAATCATCGGAAGGAAAAGATTGAGCCAACCTCAATTTCTCTTTTTCAAACTCAAATACATCATTCAGAAGCGCAGACGAACTTGAATTATTCAGTTCTTCACTCAAGTATTGCTTAAGTTGATGAATCGTATATTTACTGAGATCTAATGAGATTTGTTCCCTATCGCAAATTAAATGTATAATTTGCTTGGTTCTGGAAAATAACTTTTCTTCGGATTTTGCTAAATAGTTGAACGAAAAACTTGAACCGCTTGAATAGGACTCCTCAAACTCAGTCTCTGGAATGTGCTTTTTAGTGGATTCAATGAGATTGATGATATCATAGTAGTATTCAGGATAATCCATCCGGAGTCTATTTGCCAATTGATCACATACCCAACCATTTCTTTTATAATCTCCCAGAGCATGAATAAACGGCGTTTTATTTGGCAAATAATGGAAATTACAAAACCCTTCAAAAAAAGAAGGATCATATACTGTATCAAATAAATATTTTACAGCTACGTTCGAATCGTTACTTAAACAATGAAAAATATATTGCTCTACCACGGCATTGAAGTTGACCAGTTGAGAGGGTGTTAGTAGATTTATCTTTTCCTTGTTTTTCAAAACAAAATTATGAACGATTTGGAAATATTCTTTGAAAAATCGGTGGTCTTTCCCTCCCAAAATACCTGCATTACTTGCTTGAATGGGTATGGACTTTTCTACCTGCATTTTTAGCGGCATAGGAACATAATCAAAGGTCTGATTTACCAATCCAACAAGCTCTTTGTAATAGTCAAAGTCCTGCTCTATATTCTGAGCAATAAGATCGCCAGACAGCAGTTCGTTCGGAAAGGAATTGAAGATATAAACATCTCCATCCACATTTAAAAAAGGTTCGTCGTGGAGTGTGTACGAGTAAATTTTTTTGGTAACCCATAACTGAGGACTACATTCAAAATTTAAATCATCCAATTCTACTCGGACATTTTGATAAGGTAGTTTGAGCTGATCTATTAACAGTTCCTTTCCTTTTGTATCTGTGATCAGTTCTACATTGGAGTAAAATTTATTTAATTGAAGAGCACTCAGTGTCCAGCTCATTAAATGGTATTTTGCACTGCACCATCCAAATGATGCTTCCAACCCATTATTTCCGGCATCTATCCAAAAAGTCTGTACAATTTTCATTCCTTCAGTGTTTAATAATTAAATGCCAGACGAGACCTCGGATCTTCGATTGGACTACAATTTTTGATGTTTTGATTTATATCAATTGATTAATAATGACCTGAACTTGAAAAAAAGACGTTCCGCAACACTCAATTCTTCTGTAATAATTTCCGCATTCCCCAACAATTCCTGAGTGAAGGGTATTTCCCTGTGGTAAGAGGTACTCGTACCCATTGGTAAGTTGGCATATACTAAATAATTAAATTCATCATCGGGTGAGATCGATATGTTAGTTATTTCTCCAATCAATGCTCCATATTGTTGAAAAGGATAATTGTCCAGCTTAATCATTACTTTTTGACCGACCTGAACTTTACCTGCATTCTGAGCCGGTATTTTCATAGAACTCAATAGCTCGGACCTATTTCCAGGTAGCACAGTAAACACAAGCTCACCAGAATTGACCTGTTGATTGGCACCCCAGATTTTTTGAAAGCTGACCACACCGCTTGTTGAGGATGTCATAAGATATTTGTATTCCCAATCTCTAAGGTTACGCTTGAGACTGTAGTAGGACTGTACCATGTTTTTTAAGGTACGTGTTTCTTCTTCTTGTTTGTCTATAGACGTGATGCGTTTAGTCTGATTTGCCATACTGAGCGCTTCCTGCATTTGGGAGATGGTAATAATCATGCTGTTGACCTGCTCCTGCATTTGAAGGTATTCCATCTCTTTGGATTCAAAATCCCTATCAGCTATTACCCCTTGTTCATGAAGACTCTTATTACGATCGTAGTCTATTTGAAAAAGAGCCAGTCTGCGTTCCATTAAATCTTTTTGAGCTATTTGACTTGTAATTCTAGTATTAATTTCGATCAGGGATCGCTGGCTATTTTCTAATTGTCCCATATGAGGCTGTAACTCCTGCAAAAGCCAATATTCCATGAAATTCCGCTCAAATTCCAGATAGGAAAC
>Ga0136587_1000310_pt1 | contig 13587 bp, 17 predicted proteins | sample AntRauMFilla1563_FD_101386 | JGI IMG/M metagenome (GOLD analysis project Ga0136587, IMG submission 101386) | Saline lake microbial communities from Rauer Islands, Antarctica - Metagenome Filla 1 #563 | ecosystem: Environmental > Aquatic > Non-marine Saline and Alkaline > Saline | place... | reverse complement strand
GGGTAGGAAGAATAAGATCTGTCATAAGCTTAGCTTCTAATTCATCAAATATGTTAATAGAAGTAGCTAAAAAGTTAATCTCGAAAGAGTGTATTTCTCCCTCGTCCATAGTAGCTTTAGTTAGATCTACCTTACCCGAGAATACTAAAATACCATCTACGTATATCCTTGCATCAGTAACAGGAAGGTGCCATTCTTCTAGACCTACTACTTTACCCCTTAGTTTTCTAAAAGGGGATGCATTAGATACCATATAAGGAAACCCGAAAGCTAAAGAGTTCCTCTTAGTTCCTGGTATCAAGAAGGATTTAGAAAACGGAGAGGTCTTCTTACTAGGATCTATAGCATCGTTAATCTCATAGGTAATAGGAATAGTCTCGTCTTCGAAAAGATCAAGGGAGTATTCCTGAAGAGCGTCTACCCTAATGAGTCCACCTATTCCATTAACCCCAGAAGATGATGTACTGTATTCATATACATTTACCTTGTTTACTAATAGAAGTTCTATATTCATAATTATAGCGTCTGAGATTTTCTGTTATATCCAACAGTGTAGGTAAACGAAGCTACCTTTAGTTTATCTTGTCTCACAAATTGAGAGTAAGAAGTAGTATTTATAGTTACTGGAATAAAGGTTCCATCGTCATTATGTACCTCATAAACATCGGGTGACATCATTAGAGATTCCAACCAGTCCAATTGATCTTGGGTAGTCCAGTTAGTGTTTACTTGTTTAACCTGAGTCCCTAGATTATTTGGATTTGATCTACCTCTATCACCTTTTGTATATCCCCTACCTAAGTAAGATCTAGCAGTTACTCTATCTACATTAAGCACTTTAGCAGATAGACAGTTAAAGGAATATGAATCATACCCTCCTAGAGAGTTCAACCAAGTAAGCTGTACCTTCTCGCAGTTAGCGCAATTATTACAATCTTTGGTAAACGAGTAGGCCTGTGTAAGAGGTTCACCAGATCCTTGGATTATATCTATGGTGTAGTTAGAATTACTTTCACCAACTCCAAATGTACCAACATTAAGATACGCTAATCTATTACCTTCAATAACTCCATATCTAACTGGTAGTTCTACCCCCTCTATTACCTTTCTCCAGTAAATAGGATACTCCGTTTTGATAGTCCAAGACCATACTTTGGTAATAAGTAATTTCTGTTTACCAGCTTCTTTTTCAGCGAACCCTAATAGGGAGTAGTCATTAGCCATAACCTCACCAGTTATTCTTAGGGCAATGTCCCCACCGTTATCAAAAGGAACAAAGAAAGCTATCTCCTCCCAGGTTCCACTAGTTCTCTTACCCCAAAGTGTTAGGTCATTTATGAATCCACCTAGGGTCCAAGATAAGGAAGTGTTTATTTGGACATCTACTATATCTCCCGCATAAGCTGGTCCTATTCCAAACTCCGTTCCAGAGTCTCCTTCATAAGTTAGTATATTAGAGTATTCCGCAAATGCTATAGTATTAGAGCTTTGTATAGAAGTGGACGAAAACTGTGACCAAACTCCATTAGGTGCAGGGTTGTTTATCTGAGTCCACTGAGGTAAAATGGCAATAGGGATTGCTTGAAATATACTTATACCTTTAGGAAAAATCTGTATAGTACCCTTTGTATTAGATGCCTGAGAATAGATCATGTTATTCATTATAGAATAAAGGTTGTCATTCTCTAAAATACATCTTTCTTTTGGCCCGTCTGTTAGTAGTTGAGGGAGTAAAGCACCAGTTCCACCGTTATCATATATTATGAAGTTGTCTTGGTTATACTGAGGAAAGTCTGCATCTGGAATAGCAGAAGACCAAGAATAGAAATCTTCACCAGTAGCACCAAAGGATCCTGTAGGTCCTCCAGTTGGTCCTGGTATTACCCACTCTTCTCCATATAGGATTCTGAACTTTCTTATCCCGTCATTAGTTAGGGAAGCTGCAGTAGCGCCAGTAGCTGAAGAGAATTCTAGTCTAGGATAGACGTAGTTCTTTATAACTGAATTTGGAGAGAATTCACCTAGTCCTGTACTTGGTCTGGGTGGTACTCTAAAGATTCCTATCACGTCACCCCCGGTTGCACCAGTAGTACCAGTTGTCCCTGTAGTAAAGGCGTTATCTACTTCTGTTACTTGTACCTTGAATTTATAGGTGAATGAGTTCTGATCCTTATTAGTTGAATCCGCTTCGAACCAAGAAATATTTTCTGAAGGTACGTACTGATTTGAAGGTTCTGTTATACTTATAGCCATTTTATGCGTTTATATTTATTGGTTGTAGTGAATTTATAGTCCTCACTATTTCATCTTCTATTTCTTTAGGGAGATCCCTCTCTATGGACATAGCTGCCATTTGACCTATAGCATCTACTGCTGACTGAACCCAAGGTCTAGGTTTAAGACCAAACTTATAGATGTTCCTCCTTGCACCATAGGGTAGGTTACCCCCGATCATCTTAAATGCACCAGAGTACTTAAAAGCCAACCCCTGGAATCCTCCTGCGGTTGAACCTCCAAGTGTACCTTGAACTCCCTCGTCCAAGAAAAGACCATAATCATTAAAGGTTAAGTTGTATATGGGATCTTCTTCTGTTCCTTCTACTGTTACCCTTATTGAATTCATTAGAGCACCCGTTCTCCTACCAACTGGCGAGTTAGCCAAAGCTTCCATAGCTGCAGTCCTTAATAGGTTCGTATAGTCTTCTAAATTCAGTTTAATTAGCATAGCTTATTCTTTATTAACAAGGAGCAGGTGGCGGTGGTGGATCTGGTAGTGGTGCGAATGGTTTAGCGTCCAAGCAATTAGATTGGAATACATCCATAGAAACACTTAGGTTATTACCCGCCATAAAAGAGGAGAATCTCTCTTGAAACGGAGTCATTAAAGAACCCGTAGCATTTAACCATGTACCTATCTTATCATCTTGATAAAGGAGGGCGGAGTAAATATCCATTAGAACCGAAGCCGTATCTGATATTATAGTTTCGAAGTTTGTCTTATCTGGAAAGAGTTCATCCATACAAATAAGGTTAAAAGAGAATCTGAATATGTTCTCCCTAGGTACAGATATAGGTTGGGGAACTATATAGATAATTATCCCATCAAAATCTGGTAGATCTTCAGTGTCTGCTAAGAATCCATATCTAACATCGTTTACCATCTTATGAGAAAGGCAAAGGGCTCTTAGTCTATCTAGAACTTGTAATTGAGTAGTTAACATAATTATAAATATATTCTTTACGTATTTTTCTTAAGTCCTATTATTAGACTTGTTTCTATTATTAATCTCGTCCACTTTCGCTTTCTGTACCAAGTAATTAGCTAGGGTAAGGAAAGTCATGTAGTTAGTCTCTAGTGTAGCATCTACTTTAGCCACTTCTTCATTAGAGAAAGACCAAACTAGTGGTAGCCACCCAAAGCCCTCTAACCTTGCTTCTGGTGATCCGATGTAATTTCCGTTAGACTCCTCTTCATCTTCTTCAGGTGGGTCTTTAAAGAGGTCAGGGAACTTGTCTGTAACTCCCTTGATAAAATCAAAAAAAAAGTGACGACATGATGTCCGATATAAGCTGGAGAGTCTTTTATGATATCCAATCTGGATTCACATTTAAGAGGATCGTATTTCTCTATCTCAAAGTTTAGCGTGTTCATCCACTTTACCACCTTCTTTTGAAACCATGGGTGATTAACCCTAGCTCCGAACTTACCTACTATATTAAGCTTCACGGTAGACCAGAATGACATCTTCAGCACGGGTCTATATAGGTAAGATACTAAAAGGGTCAGGTGCTTAGCGGGTTCTGAAGCTAAAGATACCACGTCATCAAAAAGACCAAAGGGCATTTCATTTAAATCCTGAAGTCCGTATAGTCTCCCGTCCTTACCAACGAATATCTGAGCAACTGCCTTTCTATCTTGTGGCTTTATAGAACCAACCCTAAGTGTCGTAATCTCAGATAGGGTCATATCATTCTTAGACTTCCCAGTAAGTGCCCAAAGTAAATCCTCTGGTTTCTTAGAATCCCCGTTCTGCAGAAGTCTTGAATACTGTTCGGTTGTTAGGTTATCCCAATTATAGATCATTTAATTTTCTTTTGTTTATATATCGGTTCTTCAAAACGTGTGTTTTCGTAGTCTTCCCCATCTGTAGCTGGTTCCTCCCTAGGGGATTCAGAATCTTCTCGAGGGTAAGGATCATAAGGATCATAAGGATCATAGTGAGGTCTTCTTCGTCTTCTTCTCCTTGTTCCATTAGGGGATAGTATACCACTGAACTTCTCAGAAGCTACAAACCCAATACCAAAGATGACAAGGGTTATCATTCCATCCCACATGAACTCGTCTATAGTAAAGTCCATAAAAAGGTTCAGTAGGAAAGCTCCACTAATAAGCATAAACGCTATTATGGATATAGCTCTCTTAGACGAAAAGTTACCTTCTGAATCTTTAAGGATCTCATTTACCCATTTTCTCATTTAGCGAAACTTGGTTTAGAAGAGGGGAATGAAAACTTAGGTTTACCCGAATTCTTAGACCAGTTAGATACACAAAGGGCGAGTGACATAATGATATCATCATGAGCACCTGATATACCTTTATAGGATAGGAGGCCTGAGGGTAGGATCTTATAACCGAATGTCTGTATCTCATTATGTAACTCTGGCCAAAGGTCCTCTGTAGGTATTCGTATCTTCTCCTCTGCTATTTGAAGTTTAAGGTTCTCTATTGCATCACCCTTAGTCTTATTGGTTGTGGTAAAGGGTTGTACTAAAGAGCCTACTGCAGATCTAAGTTGTTCGAAGATAACTGACCCTATATTATTAAGCTCTACATAAGTCGAGCATCTCCAATGAAGTATCTTCTCTGTTACCTTCCCTATTATCTGTTCCCAAGATGTTTGCCTCTCTCTAAAGTAGTCTACCACATTACCTTTATCGTCCATTATAGTTAGTACAGTATAATCATCGGCAATCGCTAAATCGAGGCCGGCTTTATATTTGACCCCGTCTTCTGGTTCTTTCTGAAACTTGGTGATTGTAGATATAGCTTCTATCCCTTCAAACACGGAAGAGCCCGAATCAGTAAACTCCCCTAAGTATTCTGAAGCGAATATATTAGCGGGGAGAAGCTTACGAGCCATACGGATCTCCTCCGGGTCAATATAAGGATTCTCGTTGGTCTTAATTGTATAGGAAGACCAGTCTTTCCATTCGGGGTCTAACCCAATATCGAATAGATCCTTAAAGTGGTTCTTCCCTCTAGGGGTAGAAAAGAAACAGATCTTCTTACCTTTAACGAGGGTAGCAGGCTTTAGGATCTCTGACCATAGGTTCTCTCTCTGATATGCATGCTCATCACATAGTAGGTAATCAAAAGTGTTACCCCTAAGAGAGTTATAGGCTTCCCCTGAAAAGAAAGACATAGTAGATCCATTCTTAAAGTTAATAATTAGATCCTGAGCATTGTTAGATTTCACTATCATGACCGCCGAGTCCCCTAGAGATTTCAACATTTCTAGGTATAGTTTCTTAGCCTGTGGGAATACTGGGGATACTACCCCCGTCATTACGTTCGGGGTCTCGAGGGTAAACTTAAATGCTAGGTTAAGTATCATTAGGGACTTACCACACTGTCTCGATGAAGATATAACGTGGTGTTTGGCGGGTTTATTTAAGATGCCTCCTAGTATTCTTGTTTGAGCCCCGTAAGGTGTGAAATTAGTTGTTATATTCATTAGTCTTCCTTCTTCTTCTTCTCTGGTGCTGTATTAAACTTTACTACTATGTTTTCGAATAGGTCTCTACCCTCAGATCCTGTTATCTCTTGTCTCGCTAATTTAGGTATGAAGTATTCTGATAGTTTAATTATGGTATCGAACCTCTTTGCGGGATCCTCTATCTTATTGAGCCACTTAGTGAACTCCGGAATGTTATCCTCGACAAACTTTTGGTAAGCTTCTCTTATCTCTTTTGTAGTCTTATTTGGACCTGGTGGTCTTCCCTTGGGATTCCCTGATTTTCCTTTTTCGAACATATTCTTGATGTGATTTGTTATCATCAATAAGTATATTTAAGGATAGTATTTCTTAATCCATAAAAAGACGGGGTGTTCCCATTTGGAATACCGCGTCTTAATGGGGTTTAAATACAGGATTTGGGTAGTGGGGGTGTAGGTAACGGGGTGTTACCCTAGTAGGTAATCGGAGAGTGCTTTAGAAAGGGCTTCCTCGGCTTCTTCTTTAGTAGGGAAATATCCGAGTACTTGGAGATAGTTTTTAAGAACTATGTTAGCCTGAAAGACCTTTCTATTGTTATCGTATGATACTCCGTGTATAGGTTTCTTTATTCTGTCCATGCTATATGTATAAAAGGAACAGACCCTAAATGTGCTATGATAGAAGATCCGGTCTGTTCCTTTTGTAAATGATACTTTGCAAATATAAGACTTCTTATTTAGATCCTAACGATGAAATTAGATTAAAATTGGGTTCTTCCTCCGTTAGGATCGTTTTGTCCATTACAATTCTCGTAGATTATCATATTGGGATAAGGTGCTTCAAAATCTTCATATATTAAGTGCCCTTCCTTTCCACATAAATCTTCTCCTGACACTTCTTCTGATGATAACTCGTACCATCCCGTTCCATCTAGGAAATCTATATAGGAAACTATATCACATGAACAATTCTGAATTGGTTTATCCTCTTCTTTAATGCAAGAGGTACTTAGTATTAATAAACCGATAGTGATAATAACGCCATTTAACTTTTTCATTTTCTTCTTATTGTTTTGTTACATGTAAATATAAGACTTCTTATTTAGATCCTAACGATGATTAGGTAATTTTATTTGGTCGGCCGGGTTTTTAGAATAGGCCACGAAAAAGCCCGGGCTTAATGGCGAAATCTTCTCCGGGCTTTAAGTGATATGTAGGGAATCCTACAATATCTAGATAATAAAAATTAGAACATTTGAACAATGATTACCGTTTGTAATCAGAACTATATATCATTCCCTGTTTAGAAAGTTTCGAAAAGGTCTTTTAATCCCTTCTTGAATCACCCTCAACAGATATAAAATTAAGCATTTCTTTCATTCTATCAAATAGATAATCATCATAACAAGATGATAGCTCTTCAAGAGACATATTGGAAGTACCATGAATTAATTTAGCCTGCACATATTTATATGTTGCATTTTCTAAACCTCTTTCCTTATAGAAATTTATGCAAGCTTTAAATCCCTCGTAATACTTTTCTAAAAGATCTACAATAGGTTGCTCCTTATTCCCATAAATATTAATATCCTTGGACTCTCTACCAAGATCATCCAATAGAATACCATGGGAGAGATAATATTCCTGCATTTTTGTGTATGCGTTTTCCTCTTTTGAAGCCGCCGCTTTCTTAAGTTGTCTAACTAAAGTCTTAACATTTCCAGAGAATAAACCTTCTCTTGAGCCGAAATGGAGTTGTTTATCCAGTGTAGGTAGGAAACTATCAAGAAAGAATGTAGTCTTACCAGTTCCTATATTACCATGAAGGAGTAAACCTTTATACGGGTCTAGTCCTAAAGAAGACCAGTTTTTAATATCCAATAAGCAATCTAGATTGTTTTGTTTTAATTTTATTGAGTTCATAGTTCTAATTTTTTTTTAAATATAATAATTATTTTAATAATCCTTTCGCTCTAAGTTCAGCAACTATAGCATCCCCGTCTATAATATTTACAGTAGTTCCCGGTGGAGCTTTAGAATAATCCTTAGTTCCGTCAGGTTTAAGTGAACTTTGGAAACCATCCATTGCACGATGTCCAATATTCTTTTTTCTTTCTACTGAAGGTTTTATTGCCCTTATTTCCTCAATTAACGAATTTGCTTCAGTATTATCCTTAAGGAGACTTGACATCCATGTTAAATATCTATTTTTCAAGATGGAGGGCTGTGCATTCTTAAGCTCTTGAATGATTCTCATCCTATCATCTGGAGAGAACTTAAAGAATCTCTTTTTAGCTGTCCCCCTTCCGTTCTTATTTTTTAGACCCATATCCGCTTCTGAAGGATAAAGCTTTATGAAACTTGCCCATTCTAATTCTTTATCTATTTCTGATAGGGCAGCTTGCTCTTTAGGTTCTGTAAACTGATAATCACCTAAAGGATCCTTACTAATATCTTTTTCATTCTTTCCTGAAAGCTTATCAAGATTCTCAACACACAAATCCGGCTCGTCCGGTGCTTGTTGTTCTTTTACATTCTTTAGTATATTCTTATTACATTCTTGTATGTGGGTAGTCTGTTGGGTAGTCTGTTGGGTAGTCTGTTGGGTAGTCTGTTGGGTAGTGGGGACCTCTAAATTCTGATATTTTTCATAATTAACCACTGTTATAATAGTAGTAGAGTTAGATATCTCTTGAGTAATCTGTTGGGTACTTTCTAGCTTTTTTAAGAAATTTCTTGTCGTTTTTCTGTTCCAATTCCAACGTTTAGAGAGTTCACCCTTAGACCTAACTAATTGACCTCTTTCCACTATAGTTATAATCCCGTTATTCATAAATTTAGAGGTAGAATGATTAGCTAGAAGTAGTATTTCTAGCCAAGCTTCTCTCTTAGAAAGCTTTTCGCCTTTTGCTAGTTTCCAGAAGTCAGAATCTAGTAGGTCTCTGTGTATCTTTATCCATCCTTGTTTTTTGTTCATTATCCTATTCTCCTATCGATTAGATCCTTAGCTGTTACATTATCGAGATATTCAATTACGGACGGGATTACGAGTAGATCGTCCTCCCAATAAGCCACTCCATAGTTGCAACATAGTTCGATCTTAGTTGCAACTGAGTCGGCTCTTAGTCGCAACATAGATGCAACATAGGAGTAACTAAGTTCCAACTTATACTCACCTCTAATGTAACATTCATCTATTAAAAACCTGTACATATCTCTCACATCTGGTTTCATTGTAATAACTCTTGGATCTGTTCTCCAATCCTTAGGATAAAACGTATAGCCAAATCCATTCTGATTTTTTATTTTATTTCTGCTCATTATCCTATTCTCCTATCGATTAGATCCTTAGCTGTTACCTTGTCGAGATATTCAAATGACCAATGAACCCTTTCAGATCTTCCCTCCTTAGCTAACCATTCTCTTATTGTTTTCAAAGCACATCCAGTTATGGAAGAAGCTTCTTCCATCGAGACGCATATATGAGATTCACCAGTTTTGTAGTTAGTACATTTTAGTGGTTTACATCTTTGTCTTCTAACGTTATCCTTAAATGATACCCATTGTAAGTTATCTACTCTATTATCTGTAGAGATGTTATTGATATGATCTACTATGTAGTCGTCTGCTGGTTGGGGTCCTATAAAATGCATTGCCACTAGTTTAGCAATTGATATATTTTTAGGTCTACCATTAGAGGATTCCGAATTTCTTAACATAATAAAGTTGTAAATCTTCCCATTTTTATTTAGGATCTTCTTTGGAGAAAGAACTTTAGGACTAGTCTTTTTATAAGATTTGATGTTTCCTATATTAGATACCCAGTAATCTTTAAAACCTTTTAAGGTAATTTGTCTGTATTCTTCGTTCATAATTTAAATTGTTTATTCTTATATATGCAAACTCCCGTTTAGTTCCGGGGGTCTATTTAGGGTTTAACAAAAATCTAACGAATGGGAACTCCACACATAAGATCAAGCTCGATCTGGAGTTCCTTTAGGATATCAGATATTTCTTTCCTATCCTGGATATTATTCCTTAACTCTCTACCCAGATGGTTGTTAACATCTAGTATTATCTGTCTCTCTGAAACTCTTAGTGGCCTTCTCCTAAGACTTCTCTCTAGAATTGGGCAAAGTATAGAGCTAAATGATTCTGGTTCTTTTTGGATCCAATCGGTTCTCCTTTTAAATGATGAACGTATTCTATCTAGTACAGACCAAATGTAGGATTTCTCGCAATCGTACTTATGAGTTATTTGTATGATAGTTAAACCCTTTTTGTAATAATCTACATATACGTTCTTATCTGATGGATAGAGAGATTCTACTAGATTATCAAGTATATCATAAGGAGAAGGAGAATCGTCAATTTCTATAGGGTCCTCCGACAAGAAAAAGGCATCATTAGGATCCATTAGAATGTCACTACGATACTTAGTCCAGAAAGGGGAAGTGTTGGATCTCCATAAATTAGAAACTACTCTAACAACCCAGAATTTAAAATACCCTCTAACTTTGGTCCTTTTATCCTCCGGTAGTTCTAGAAATATTAGTGCCACTTCTTGTTCAAGGTCCTTCACTAAATTCTCCTGTCTGCATATGTTGTTACATATTTCCTTAATAAGTGAATACTCTTGATTAGTCAAATCTGGATTTAAGTTCTTTTTTAATTCCCTTTTGAATTTCTCTAGGGTATAGAGAAGCTATCATAAAATCCTCTATTAACCTCATATCCTTTCTTTCGAATGCCTCTGGGATAAATTGATCCCTCATTCTTCTGATCCCTTCAATAGCACTACGGTAAATGAAATTGTTAAATTCCTTTTTATATTTTACCATGTCTAAATCTAAACATGTTATAAGATTTTCCTTACTAATATCTCTACAGTTATAATTCTTGAATCTTATGTGATGATTACCTAAATCTCTACCTTTGTAACATTCATATAAAACTCTATTTAAATTTTTTACTCCAGCATATCTATAACTTATTGGACCTTCTCCTCTTATATAATATTTAATAATATCGCTACCAATTACAGAGGTCCTCATTTTTTTGTCTGGATTATCCTTTATCCTAAATTCATGACTTCCTCCTATATCATAAAGGTTTCCTTCTGAGTCTGCTTGTATAAAATTCATCCTTGGATGATTGAATCTTTCTTTAGATTTTTTTGGGATTGGGTAACTTAAATCAAAGTAAGTTTCTTTATGGGTCATTTTTGTAATCTTTAATTATATATCATTAGCAAAAAAACGCTTTTTTTCGATTTGATATATAGATGAATAAAAACTCAATTATGCAATACACATCATTTTATTTACTATATGACCCTAGAACAGGAGAAGACAAATTTGTAATAACATCTAATAAAAACTCCCAGATCATGTTACAGGAACTAAAGCAGAGAGCTACTAGGGATGCTAAAGACGAATCAGACCTAATGGTATGGGTTAAAGATATTATATCAATTGGTAGATCTCCTAGGGTTAGAGATTACGGACAGTTCAAATTTAATTCTCACGAAATAGAAGAGAAGAAGAAAGGTCTAGAGATTAGTCTTGGACTAAGGGAAGAAGATAAGACAGAAGAGGTTAAACCTAAACCTAAGGCTAAAAGAACTAGAAAGCCCAAAAAAACTGAACCAAAGAAAGATGATAACGGGGATTCACGTAGTATCGGATAAGGTTAGAACAGAACCCAGAAAGAGCTGGGAGATTCTACTACAGATAGCATCCCTAAAATTATATCAGAACAACTTTGGTCCTATACATCTCTATTGTTGTGAAGAGGCCCACGACTTTTATGAATCTATAGGGGTTCTTCAGATGTATGATGAGGTACATAAATTAGACGAAAGTTTAATAGAGGGTGTAGATCAGAAGAAATACTTCGCTACATCTAAGTTACTAGCCCAGCTTCAGTGCGATTTAGAAGAATGTATATTTATAGATACCGACCTTCTTATAACTAACGCTTACGCAGAAAGTTTTTTAGCCGAAGAAGTATGTGGATTTTTCCACGAAGAAACTACAGATGTTTATTCCCATAATTCTAAACTTGCTATTAACTGTGCATTTAATCTATGGAAGAATAAAGAGATAAGAAGATCCTATGCTTCAGAAGCTCTTAGAATGTTATGGGATGATAGGTATTCTATGATAGATGTAGAGCAAGCTTCTCTAGGTTTATTCCTATTAGATAGGGGCATTTCCTATGGTCTTTATATAGAGAATATATGGGATACTAGGAGAAATCAATTCATAAGAAAAGAAGAGGATAACCTAGAGAATATAATGGATAGTTTAAATCACCTTTGGGGAGAGAAAAGGAATATAAGAGAAGAACCACTTAGAGCTGCAGATTTAACTATAGAGCTCATTAGACTACTTGAAGAATTTGAGGGTATAAATGTTAATAGTATACTAGAGAAGATTTAAACCGAAAGTCCAGAAAGATCCACGTAACCATATTTGGTAGTAACGACATCCCCATTCCTTGCGACCCAAGTTCTTAGATCTTGGTTAGATAGTAATTCCCCTCCTTGGGGAGTAAGCCCTATAAGACCTAATAGTCTACCTCTAGGATGTAGTGAGTTCATTCCTGAAGAACCAGGAAACCATTCGAGAGCTATCTCGTTTGTATTTATAGAGCTATCCATACCTGCTGGAGGTGAAGTAGAAGTATAAGTATTGTTACCCTCAGGAAAGTTAGTGTTTACCACCCTGTGTACTTCCATAGCATCGCATCCAAGAATATGAACAAATGCTGATCCATCATTAGATGCTGATGCATCTGCGAAAGCTATATTTACTTTAGATGTAGATATGTCAGGTTCTACTAGAATCATACAATTAGGAACCTCTGATTTTGTAGAGTCTCCTTGCATAGTGGCAGCCATAATCATACCATGGTCCCAACTAGATAAAGCGAAAGTAGAACCCCCGGTACCTGTAATACTTTCATTTATATCCACCACAACCCCAGTAGTACCTGCAGAAGAGTGAGAGGTAGATATAGCATGTCCTACAGACCAACCAGAACCTATAAATTCTACAGCTTCATAGTATGCATCTATAGTTGTAGTTATATTAGAGTTATTTCTACTAAATGTTATAGTACCTCCAGAAGATACTGATAAACCTAAAGTTGTTCCGTTATATCTTGTAAAAGAAGTTTCATTTGTAGAAAATCCATTGTATAGAGGAATGACATCATTCATATTAGATACGCCAGATATAGAGGTTGAGCTAGATTTATCTGTAGATGTAAGGGTTACTTTACTTCTTCCCCTAGAGATAAACTCATAAAAACCTCCAACAGGACCAACATATCTCCATACTTCACCTGATATCTTTTTGTTTATGGTATTTGCTGTATAGAAAGTAAGTTCAGTTGTAGATGTTATTACTACAGCTACCCCAATTGTATCTGGCCCTTCTGTACCTGTATCTCCTATAGAACCACCTCCAGCTCCATCTGACGAGCCAACAAGTCTAACAAATGCTTTATCTATATCAGCTAGCGTATTCTCTAAAGTGTATCTTTGCCCATTAGAGTTAACATTTACGTCAAACCTTTCTATTAAAACCTGCTGAGACGGAGGCCAAACCTTCTGGTCTCCCATCCACAATTCTTGTACCTGGGAATCACCCACCTTGAAATCCAAATCACTTGAAGAGCTTCCTAATTCTACTGCCATATTAAGGTATTATTATATAAAATGTATAAGCGTCTGGGGTTATACCCGCGTATTCAGCTTTAGTTAATGTTACTATTTGTTGTACTGGTTCTGAAGAAACAAAAGTATCAGAATCATTTTTAGCGAATAGCTTAAAGTCTGTAAAGTTCATCCCAGTAGCACCTGG
>Ga0136587_1000309_pt1 | contig 13594 bp, 15 predicted proteins | sample AntRauMFilla1563_FD_101386 | JGI IMG/M metagenome (GOLD analysis project Ga0136587, IMG submission 101386) | Saline lake microbial communities from Rauer Islands, Antarctica - Metagenome Filla 1 #563 | ecosystem: Environmental > Aquatic > Non-marine Saline and Alkaline > Saline | place... | reverse complement strand
CTTTGTATTCAGTATTGGGATATTCTTTGTGGCCCGGATAGTTTACGGAATCATACCATTGGGCAGTATTGTATTGATTTATGGGTTTTTGGCGATCTATTTGGTAGCACTTTTAGGTATTGGATTATTAATCTCTACCTACAGTGATACGCAGCAGCAGTCGATGTCCGTCGCCTTCTTTGTGATGATGATTTTCTTACTGATGAGCGGATTGTTTACGCCCATTGACAGTATGCCCGAGTGGGCCAAAGTCATCGCTTACCTCAATCCGGTTACGTATTTCATAGAAGTGATGCGGATGGTGGTGCTGAAAGGCAGTGAGTTCAAAGACATCATTCCCCACTTTCTGAAGATGATTGGTTTTGCGATGTTCTTTAATAGTTGGGCAGTGTGGAATTATCGAAAGACATCCTAAAGCTGGCAGACTGGGTATTTAGGAAATATGTATATCCGCAATTACACCAGTAACCTTATTTTCTTTGCTTATTGGGACAGAAGACCGCAAGTAGGCAGGGAAGACCGAAACGCCCAAATGTCAATTTGTTGCCAATTATATTCTTGTCTTTTTTGCCTACTGGCAAAGTAGCGGATAATCAAATTAGGAAAAATCTAAAACATCAATCAAAGCGCTCCGCTGTTGCTAAAAATTAGCTTTGAGCTTTGTGTATCTCATTTATGACCTTTGTGGTTAAAATAAATCTTCCGTCCATGATCCGAGGTGCAAGTCAATTCTACTTTATTGGAAATCAACTCAGTCATTCTCGCGGGGATTCCTATGCAGATTTTAGAGCGAAGACCAGATGTTCTGGCAGCCCATTGGCGGTTTAATTCAGCATTTTATCGTGTAGGAGAAGCTAAAGCGGCTCGGATTTCTAAGCTTTCCTTGACCGGTGGAGTCGGAGTAGTGACCAGTCAGTTAATTATTCTTAGATCAGAATTCATCAATCCTGTCATAAGTCTAGGCGGAGATTTGGTGGCTATAAGTATGGGGAGTTCAGTGATTGTAAAGGCAAGGCCATTGGCAGCGATGAGAAAAATGTTTTTTTATGTGTTTAAATAGTTTTTTGTGAGCAAGCAAAAAACCCCAGGGTGAAAAATTGGAATCGGCAAAGCTTCATGAATTGGAAAAGAAATTTGGTTTTAGGCTCAGGTTAAAAATTTTGATAAAAACTAATTTCGGGGGAGGATATGCAATTAAGGTATAAATTCCTATGAATTTTTCTAAGTGATTTTATCTTCCAAAAAGCATCGTAGAGGCTTTGGGTAGAAAAAACAAATTCCATATCAACCCACTCCTGCCGTCGGCACAGCATCTAGAATCGATACATATTCCGTACCTGACGTCACGGTTGAAGATTTATAAAACCAGTCAGCTACCCAGATATTGTCCCCATGGGAAAATTCGAGAAGCGGTCATTCCGAGCAAAAAAGATCGCTGTCGCAAAAAATAATATTTCATCAGAGTAACCAGAATATGCAGGAAAACTTCAAATTCAATCCACTCAGAATATCACGAATTAACCATTTTTATCATAGCCAACTGGAGAATTAGTAAGGTTGCTAGGACTTCGCATTGCTTAGGTTTGAGGGAAAAGAATAAAATGTGATATCTTAGTAATATGAAAAACTTTGTTTGAGCAAATTTATGAAAAAGGAAAACTTATCTACTTCAAAAGGCACACGTAAACTCCAATTTTCGGCTTCATTTGAAGAAATGGAGCTTGATCAGTTATCCCATAATTTGAGCCTGAGTCCTGAGGAAAGGTTTTTAGCCCACAAGAAATTAGCGATGAAAGTTTACGCGAAAGAATTGAGCGAAAAGAGACCAGCTCCGCGTGTTATGATCTTTAAGGAGAAGAGATGAATATTTTTTTTGAAGAGCACAAAGATGTTTTAAGGCAACTTTTTATAAATCAGGTCAATTTTATCCTTGTGGGAGGATTTGCAGTAATCTATTATGGCCACAATCGTGTGACTGGTGACATGGATATTTGGCTTGAACCCAGCAATGAAAATAAATCAAAATTTATATCTGCTTTAGATGGGTTGGGATTTGATTCTGAATCCCAAACAGAAATTGCAAATCGAGATTTCAGGGAATCACAACTTTTTTACTTTGGTAATCCTCCTGAGCGTACAGATTTCATGACTCAAATTTCAGGTGTGACTTATTCTGAAAGTATTGGGCAAGCTGTGACTACAAATTTTGATGATTTGAAATTGAAAGTCATCCATATCAATCACTTAATTCAAAATAAGAAAGCTAGCGGAAGATTAAAGGATTTAGCTGATGTAGAGCAGTTAGAACTGATCCGTAGCCAAGGAAATTTTTAAGGTTTCAATTCCCCTTTTCGCTTCTGATCCAAGTATTCATAGTGACTTTTGTCAGCTCCACTTCGCACCATCTTGCTTTCAGGCAGAGGCCCCAATCGCTTCACCTCTAAATCCATTGCACGCATCATTTGAGCTAGTTTTTCGGGATTTTCTTCGGCAAGATTTGTCGTTTCCCCCGGGTCATTTTTTAGGTTAAAAAGTAGGGTGTCATGTGCCTCTACAGCTTTCATTCCTCGGCTTCCGTCAAAACCTCCATAAGGTCGCTTGATCTTCCAGTCTCCCTCTCGATAGCCACGCTGATCAGAGAGCATGTAGTATAGAAAAGTATCTCCTTCGCGATTGCCATTTTCAAAGAGAACTGCCGACAGGTCTCTCCCATCAATTTCTCGATCAGAAGGAATTTCCGCTCCAACCAGTTTGCAAAATGTCGGAAACCAATCCATTTGCGTAGCCAACTCCTCATAAACTTGGCCTGGAGCAATTTTCCCTTTCCACATTGCCACTGTTGGCACTCGAACTCCGCCTTCAAACGTATATTGCTTTCCCTCTCTGAGTTCGCCAGCCGACCCTCCATGATCTTCCATCACCAGCCAAGGGCCATTGTCAGATGAGAAGACGATCAAGGTATTTTCCAGAATTCCTTTCTCTTCCAGCTTCTTCAAAACCTGTCCTACACTCCAATCAATTTCCTGGATCACATCCCCATATAGACCACGCTCGGATTTTCCTTGAAATTCGGGCGAAGCATAAATCGGAACATGAGGTTGATTATGTGCGAGGTAAAGCAAGAAAGGCGAATCCGCAGCTTCATCGATAAATGCTAATGCTTCCTCGGTATATTTCTGAGTGGTATAAGTTTGATCTACTTCAAAGCTTTCAACTTCATTATCCCGCAGATAGACGACCGAGGCCATGTCATTGGAATAGGGAATCCCAAAATATTGATCGAAGCCTTGGTTGAGTGGAAGGAATCGCTCGAGGTGTCCAAGGTGCCATTTGCCAACGGCAGCAGTTTTATAACCTTTCTCTTTCAGAATTTCTGCAAAAGTGATTTCTTCCGGATCCATTCCTGTGAAACTCTCAGGAAAAAATACCGCATTAATTCCCATCCGCTGGGGCATTCTACCCGTCAAAAGACCTGCTCGGGAAGGACTACAAACGGGTGAAGCGGAGAGAAACGAAGTAAATTTGATTCCCTCATTTGCCATTCGATCAATGTTTGGAGTCTTGATATCCGTAGCGCCAAAGACTCCAATATCTCCGTAACCTAAATCATCTGTAAAGATGTAAACGATATTGGGTAAGGTAGATTTTGATTCTTCGGACTCCTTTTCTTGGCAGGAAAAAGCGAAAAGAAGGAGCATAAAAAGTGAGAAAATCGATTTCATAGGCTGAGGGTTTAGCCCATTAATTTAAAGAAATTATCTAGAAATCAGCCGCATACTCAAGATCCGAACTTCAGCGGCTGGCCTATCTGGCTTTTTGGTATCCACAGCTGCTATGGCATCGACCACTTCCAAGCCTGAAATCACCTCTCCGTAAATCGTATAATTTTGGTCCAAATGAGGCGATCCTCCGATTTCCTTATAGACTTGGCGATGCAATTCTGGAATCACATAGCGTTCAAAATTTGTATAGTTATCCACAATTTTTGTCAGACTGTCATTGAGGGTTTTTACCAGGATAGTATCCTTGACCGTTCTTGCTTTTTCCAGTGAATCTAAAAGAGGTTTAGTATTCGGATCATTTACGGCAAAGTGCCTCGCCAACATTTTATTGATTCGGCCTTCATTATGATCCAGCGAACTGTCGGTATGGATGATCCCTTGGACGATGTAGAACTGTGTGCTACTGGAAGCTCGCTCGGGATTTCCCGTTCTTGCAGCGGCTAATACTCCTTTCTTGTGAAAAAGATTAGGACGGATTTCCGCGGGAACCTGATAACTCAAATCAGATCCTCCGAGGGCGACTGTATCACTGGCATTTTTACTTTTGGTATCACCAGCCTGGATCATAAAGCCTTTGATCACCCGATGAAAAAGAAGGCTGTCATACGTACCTGACTCCACCAGTTTGATGAAATTATCCCGATGGAGTGGTGTTTCGTCAGAGAGGCGAAGGACGATCTTTCCATAGTTGGTAATCATTTCCACCTCAGTTGAATTTTTGCTCCTATTGCCAAAAAGCAAAAGACTGAAAAGGACAAAAATCGATATTATCTTAATCATTAATTAAATCTTTTGGTGATTTCCGATGCTTAGTCCCTTGCTCGTAACTATAAGTCAATCGGATCAGAGTAGGCTCAGCGTACATTCGCCCGAGAAACTGAAGACCAGCTGGTAAGTTTCCATTGGTAAATCCCATGGGAACCGAAAAGGCTGGCTGACCAGTATGTGGGGCAATAATCTGCGAATTGTCACCCAAGTAATCTTCCTCAAATCGCTCGATTAGTGCTGGTCGATTATTCCAAGTAGGATACACCAAGGCATCTAACTGAAGCGAGTCCATGGTATTTTTGATCGCTTGGCGAAAAGCTATTCTTCGGACATCCTCGTATGCATTTCCACAGGGAATCTCTGGATTTAATCTGCGCAAGGTATTTTGACCCAAGGACTCAATCCGATCTCTCGTGTAGTCAGACTTGGTTCCCACTCGGAGCACATCTTCATAGCTGCTCATGGTATCCCGTTTTACATAAGTCCGGAGGAAATCTTCCAAATCAGTTCGAAAAGTAGGACACCATTGGTTTTGACTCAACTCCTCAAAATTTGGAACGAGGACTGAATCGATCATCACAGCTCCTAGGCTTTCCATATCTTTTATGGCTTGGTTGAAAAGAGCGGTGATTTCAGGGTCAGGATCTCGTTCGCTGAGCGTTCTGAAAATACCTATTCGCGCTCCCCTTAGCCCGTCTTTGTCTAAATATTGCAGGTAATCTTTCACCCCTTTTCCTTCGGAATAGGAAGTCAAGGCGTCTTTTGGGTCTATTCCTACCATCACTTGCAAAACTTTGGTGGCATCTTCTACGGTTTTACACATCGGCCCTACCACATCATTTCGGAGGTAAAGCGGGACGATTCCTTCCCGGCTTACCAATCCCAACGTACTTCGAAAACCGACAAGCGCATTATGCGAAGAAGGACCACGGATCGAGTTTCCGGTATCAGTTCCAAGTCCTATGGTCCCGAGATTTGCTGCAATCGCAGCAGCTGTTCCACCACTTGATCCTGCGGGTACGTATTCTAGATTGTAAGGATTTCGAGTGATTCCAGCCGTAGAGCTTTCGGAGTGCATCGCTGAAAAAGCCCATTCTGCCATATTGGATTTGGCTAGGATGATCACGCCAGCTTCTTCCAGCTTTTGGATAATAAAGGCATCTGTTTCAGGATAAAAGTCGGCCAAGGCTAAGGAACCGGCAGTAGTTGGCATTCCAATCGAATTGATGTTGTCTTTGACGATCATCGGAATTCCATGCAGTGGACGAAGGATTCCGGTTTTCTTATACTCAGCATCCAAAGCTTTGGCGATTTCAAGCGCTTTTGGATTGATCGTGGTCAAGGCGTTGATTTTGGGATTTACCGAGTCGATCCGAGCTAAGTAGGCATTGACGAGACTTTCGGAAGTCAGGACGCCAGAAGTATACAACTCGTGGATTTTTTCGATCGAAAGCTCCTCCAGATCAAGTTGAAATTCCCTTTTCGCAGGAAGGCAGGCTGTAAAAAGACCTGCTATTATGACGGTGTAAATCCATTTCATTGATTTGATTCTTGGTCTATGTCTAAATTAAAATTTAATCGGTCTAGCTCAACCAGGCGCTTCAATTCTTCTTCTTTAGGCAAATAGAGTAAATATTTACTGGCAAAAAGTTGGCTTTTGTCGTTGAGTACGGAATACTTTACAATGGTTTCATCCTTCTCGCTGCAAAGCAAAATTCCAATAGTAGGATTATCGTCTGAGCTTCTTTTCAAATCATCGTACATCCGCACATACATATCGATCTGCCCAACGTCTTGATGAGAAAGGTTTCCGGTTTTTAAATCGATAACCACAAAGCATTTCAATAAATAGTTATAAAAGACTAAATCAATATAAAAATCAGACGTGTCAGTGGCGATATGTTGTTGACGTGCGACGAAAGCAAATCCCTTTCCGAATTCAAGTAGAAATTGTTGTAAATGGTCAATGATTGCCGTTTCTATGGAACGTTCCGAGTTTTTTGAATGAGTAGGTAATCCTAAAAATTCAAAAATGTAGGGGTCTTTTATAAAATTTTGAATGGAATTAGTTTCAGGATTCCCGGACTGATGCTCGAGTACTCTTTCAAAGGCCATACTATTGATTTGGCGTTGCAGGGTCCTACTATTCCAATTTGTGGCTACACTTTCATTCAAGTAATAGTTTCGTTTTTCCTCAGAATCAAGTCTACAAATGAGACGATAATGTGTCCAACTCAATTCTTGACGCAATGCGTCAAGAATTGGAAATGCTAAAAAAAACTTACGCATATTCGTAAGGTTTGTATAGTCAAAACCTTTCCCAAATTCCAAAGTAAGCTGCTTTGCAAGATTTCTTAAAGTTGCCTTGCCATATTCAGCTTTTTCATTTCCATTTTGCTCCTCATCAATGATTAGCTTTCCGATTTGCCAATAAGTTTGTAATAAGGCTGAATTTGCCATTCTGAAAACCCGCTGCCGGGATTCAATGATGACCTTTTTAATAGAATCGAGTAATTGAGTTTGGTCCATTTTTCTTCAAAATCAAAACAACCTGAAGTAAACACTTATGAGATTCAACAACACACGTAAAAATACTAAAAAAGGTAAGAGAGATATGGAAACACCTTCTCAAATCTTCTCAAATTTCTCCACCGTACGCTCTGTCATCACCTCTCCGGTATGTTTGGTACTTTGAGGTTCGAAGAGCAATAGCCAAACTTCCTCCTCTGCAATCGGATAATGTTCAACCCCTCTTGGAATAATCAGCATTTCACCTTCATTCAGCGTAATACTTCGGTCCCGAAATTCGATTCTCAGCGTGCCTTTCATAATCAGAAAAAGCTCGTCTTCACCCTTGTGATCATGCCAAACAAATTCACCTTTGACTTTGGCTAGTTTTACATCCTGACCATTGAGTTCGCCGATAATCTTTGGGCTCCAATGTTCTTTGATCAGATCAAATTTTTCGTTCAGGTTGACTTTGTTCATGGATAGGTAGATAAAATTAAGGTGCTCTAATTTAGGAGGAATATTATAATTAGGATGTCAAACCATGAGGTATGGTTTTAATTTTTGGAAAATGGATTTAACGATTTATCAACGGGAGATAGCAATTTATTAATCGTATAGAGCACTTAGTGAAAATAGCCTTACCGCAAAATATAAAAGGGATATGCCCAAAATTGGGAAATTTTGTATGCTATTTGTAAAGCACCAGAAGCGCAACATCTTGTTAGTCATGAGTAACGCCAAAGGATATTAAGGGAACGATTGTCTTAAACAGCTGTTTAGTAGGTATGTGTCCATCAATCAAAACCATTCATTTCATTACTGTTGCGCTTTTATTTTTGCTCACCGCATGCGGCAATCCCGAAAGTCAAACCATGGAAGTGACGGCTACAGCTTACAACTCAGTTGAAGCACAAACAGCAAATGATCCGAACATAGCTGCATGGGGCGATACGTTAAAGCCAGGCATGAAAGCCATTGCTATTTCCAGGGATTTGCTCGATTCAGGATTGCACTATAATATGGAAGTCACCATTGATGGGCTGGATGGGAAATATATAGTCCTGGATAAAATGCAACGTAGATGGACCCAAAAAATCGATATCTATATGGGCAAGGATGTTTCCAAAGCCCGAGAATGGGGCAACAAAGAGGTCACAATTCGCTGGATCCCACCTGTTGAATAAAAGCTAGAAATGTCACTATCCCCATATGGTTGTCAATAAGGAGAATGAGGTTTCTCCAAAACGGTAAGACGAAAAAACATGAAGCGTACTACATTCGACAGCTGTACGGATCACCCTCGCGCTAAGATTCTAATCAGGGAGGATTTGAAAACAGTAAATTCAACTTTCGAAAGGATTAAAAACCCAACCAATCCCAATCCCATTTTCCAGGAACGATAATTATTCCCGCATTGAGCGTGACGAACTGCATGCTTGAACGATAAGAAGAGCCCGCGTGATATTCATGAATTATATCAGGCTGAGCAGTGCTAGCAAAATTAAAAAGCACATTTTCACGTCCAACTGTGGTTGGCGTAATGTTAGGCTCATTCAAACTCATATATCTGACCTCACCACCATTTAAATAAGTCAAGCGTACATCAAAAAGTACATTTCTTCTTTCGAGAGATTTGAAAGCATAGCTCAAATCAAACCTCAGCCCTCCACCTAGAAGTAAATAACCAGTCCGATCACTAATTAAGGTTGTGGTCTCGAGTGGTTTTGGACAATCTGATGTGAATTCTTCTCTTGGATCAGTAATTGACAACTCGGTAGAAAAGCTACTAAATCCACCTCCAAAAAGTAGGTAAGGTTGGGCAAATACATTATCGAGAATATCATATTTTAGGTACAGACTGTTGTTTGTAAAGAAGTTAGACACCTCCACATTGACATTTCCCTCATAGCCATTAGCAAAGCGGTAGGTTTCTTCTCGCCTCTCAAACCCGTATTCTGAACCAGCAAATTGAATTCCTACACTAAGGTTGGTCTTAGGAATACGATAGGCCAAATCCATTGAAAGTCCATGACTGGAACGAGTAATATATGACCCCATTGCGCCTGAAGGGTTAGAGTTAAGGTATCCAATCCCTATCTCAAACTGTGCTTGGGCTAAACTTGGAAACAAGAAGAAAGCCGCAAAAAAAACGAAATAATACGAGAATATTTTTTTCATAGGATGCATGTTTAAAAGAACCAAAATCTTAAAAATAGATTGACAAATGCCAAAAAAGCCTGATGAGTTGAACGAGGGAAACTAAAAAAAAGTTAAAATTCAAGAACTGATATTTTAGCAAAAAAAAATTCATGTGTAGATTTTTATAGATTAATTGATTTTCTGTTAAAAGAGCGAATTCTTTGTAAATAGATATATACTCATTAATGAAGCTTTTTGATTAACTGGATAAATTCCGATAGTTTGGTACGTAGCTTTATCCTAGTCTTCTTACCAGTTTGTTTAGCTATCCCTCCTCTCGAAAAAACTGAATTCATTTGAATTACAAATTTTAATTGATGGGAAGATGCAATTACATTCGACTACTCTGCGGAAAACGCTTAAGCAGGCACTCCACACCTTGGAGGGGAATTTGTCAAATTTAATTTGCGGTAAGCGAAATTCCATCAAAATAAACTCTTCCGGAAGTCAATGTGGGCGCAATTAGCCGAACCTCAATATTATCTGCTTCTACCGGGAAGCTATCTTGAGCGACTCCAATGAGTCTCCAATCAAAATCACCTTCTAACCTTATAGTATTTACAGAAGAAATACTTATGCCATGACTATTCCCTTTGCTATCAATCCTAGGAAGTACCTGAAAAAAAATGCCAATACTACTGCCCTGAGTTAAATCCTCTATATTTTCTCCCTTAAGGAAAGCTGTGAGCTCTACGCTACTTCCTGGGACAGGCATTTGCCCAGTATAAGTCTGTGTCCAAAATCCTGCTCTGGTACTCACGCTATCAGGATTCCCAATAAATAATGATCGATTTCCAGTCATAAATATTTCTTCACTAACTCCATATTCGATACCTTCCAAGTTTAAAGCCGTCCAAGGGAAGAATGAGTCTGGATATAAAGATATATTGGGATTAAGTATTATTTATGTTCCTCTCGGAACGAATTTTTCATCTACACATGCAACTAGCAGCAGAAATAAGAGCAACCGTAAAGGATTTTTTTAAACATAAAGGCTTATCAATTACATTAATTATCAGATTAAACGTAGCAATTATTGTATTTCAACTCAAAGAATCTTTGTAAGGTCATTATGCTGCACTTGGTTGTTAATTATAAAAGTTAGTTTCGACATCCCTCGGGGTCGTTGGGCTTTAATTCGTATCGTTTTTTCTAATGGCTAATCATAGTTCGATCCTTCCAAGATCAAATCTCAAGTTTGGCTAATTTCTAGATTAAAAAAAGACGGGTTTTAAACACGTCTTAAAGTGCTCTTTTAGTTCTTCGATCAGATTAAATTTCGCACTCCTCCAATTCAATACATCGTATTCGGATTTGCGGATTCCGTGGGGATCTGTTGAATGGAATCCCAATGCTCGACGATTTTTCCATTTTCATCAAATCTGGAAAAATCCATGGTTACAAATTGAGCATTGCCAGGCCAAGTCTGATGGGTATGCAAGGCTACCAAATCTCCTTCTGCTATTACTCGGACAAATTGGATCGACTGATCAGGATACTCAAATTTCATTCGCTCAAAGTAGTCCACAAAGCCTGCAGTTCCATTTGCCACAGCGGGATTATGTTTAATGTATTTTGCTCCCACATAGCGCTTGACTGCTTCTTTTGCTTGCCCTCGTAGGCCATGCGATAGAAGGCTATGGCAGTTTTCTTATGCTGATCTAGATTCATTTATTCAATTTATCGGTATTCCGGATTTTCAAAGTTCCAGCGTTCCCCAGAGCCCCATGCCTCCTTCGAATTGCCATAGGCCGGATAGCCCTGCTGTGATTTCAGCATATTTGCGAGATGAAGTAGATTGTAGGTCATAAAAGTCGTATTCCGGTTTGTAAATTCTGAATCGTAGCCCACAGGTGGATTTATCTTTTCTCCTTTCCATTCGGTATCACCATAACTCGGACCCGGTCCTACCTCCCCAATCCACCCGGAATCTGCCTGCGGTGGAATCGAATACCCCACATGCTGAAGTGAGTATAGGATACCCATGGCGCAATGTTTTACGCCATCTTCATTTCCAGTAATTAAACAACCGCCTACCTTTCCATAGTACAGGTATTGACCTCGATCATTCAATTTCCCACTTAGACTGTAAAGCCGCTCAATCAGTTTTTGTGCCTGAGAAGACTTCTCACCGAGCCAAATCGGAGTGCCCACCACCAAAATATCCGCATTTAAAATTCGCAGTGTAATTGCTGGCCATTCATCCTTTTCCCAGCCGTGTTCAGTCATATCAGGATAAATTCCGGTGGCTATCTCATGATCTATAAATCGAATCAGGTCCACGGAGACACCTTCCTTTTTCATGATTGAAACGGACAGATCCATCAGGCCTTGGGTATGACTTTGATCGGGGGACTTTTTGAGCGTACAATTAATAAAAATTGCTTTCAGCGAAGAGAAATCAGGTTTTTTATTCATGATTTTTATTTTTTGGAATGCTTTAAGTTAGGGCTTTATCCATTGAAATTCAGATTTTGACCCATTTAAAGTGCCTGAGATGTGAAAGGAATTACTTGATCTTAACCCATTCCAAAACTTGCTCCTTTGGCAAAGCCTCCACAGAATTTCCATCCCTTCCGATCATTGTTTCTGCTGCAAAAAGTGAGTTGACAATCGCCTCTTCAGTTGCTTCGATTACTGCCAAAAAGAGCGGCGTCATATCGTCATTCCGCAAGGTTTCTGATTTTTCCAAAGTCCCGCTTTTTGCGGAATAGGATATTCGTAATCCTTCTGCTGTACTGAAGGCAATCACATAATCACCCGACCCATTGGAAGCTATTCCACCTGTTTTAGCCAAACCCATCATCGCTCGCTGTGCCATGCGCTCTAGATTTCGATCAAGAACAGGGGCATCTGTAGCAATCACGATCATGCAGCTACCATCTGATTTCTCCAGCGCATCTTTGAACGGATACTTGCCCAATTTTTCTCCGACTGGCACTCCGGCAATCTGGAGATTTCCTCCAAAATTGGTTTGCACAAGTACTCCAACAGTATAGCCTCCCAGACTCTCAGGAAGCTTGCGCGAAGCAGTCCCAATTCCCCCTTTCCAGCCAAAGCAAACTGTGCCTGTGCCTGCTCCGACATTTCCTTCGGCGACTATTCCCGATTTTGCAGATTCGACGGTCTTAATTATTTCATCCGAGGAAAGATGCATCCCTCGGATGTCATTTAAGTAACCGTCATTAGTTTCGCCTACGAGCGCATTTACGGATTGAATACTTTCATTTCCTGGCTGACTAAGCGAATATCGGACTACCCCTTCGATGCCCGCTGCCACGCTGAGTGTATTGGTGAGGATGATTGGGCTCTCCAGATTGCCAAGTTCCTGCACCTGGGTGACTCCCGCCAGTTTCCCAAAACCATTGCCCACGAAGATTGCAGCGGGTACTTTTTGTTGGAAAAGGTTACCGTCATGAGCTAGAATTGCAGTGACTCCGGTGCGAATCGTAGCCCCCTCTATTTTAGTCAAATGACCTACTTGAACTCCTTCAACATCGGTAATCGCATTCAATTTTCCCGTAGGGAGAATCCCAAAAGAGATTCCGAGGTCTCTAGGGCGACTTTGAGAATAATTGGTTGTTATAAAACTTAGCATCAAAAAATAAGTTAGTAATAAGACTTTCATAGGAGAAATTTTAGAATCAAGATAGCCAAAAACTCTTGCTATGAAATCAAATCTTAAATTGTATCCTACATGATCCAAACCTAATTTTTAAATTTCATTAACTTCCCATATCAAAAAGCCCATAATCACCTATTATGCTTAAAAAAGAACGGTTCGAAGCATTTATAAATCATTTTTCGGAAAATCAGCCGGTCGCAGAAACCGAACTTCAATATGACAGTCCTTTTCAACTGATGGTTGCCGTAGTCCTCTCTGCACAGTGCACGGACAAGCGAATCAATTTGGTGACGCCTGCTTTATTTGCCAATTTTCCAACACCTGCACACTTGGCGGCATCTGATTTTGATGAGCTATTTCCATATATCCGGTCGGTCTCCTATCCTAATAATAAGACCAAACACCTACTTGGGCTTGGAAAAATGCTCATTGAAGACTTCGGTGGTGAGGTCCCTTCCACGGTCGCTGAGCTGGTAAAAATTCCGGGAGTAGGTCGAAAGACAGCCAATGTAATCACCTCAGTAGTATGGAATCAACCCAATATGGCTGTCGACACGCATGTGTTCAGAGTATCTAGAAGGCTGGGATTGGTGACACAAACTGCTACAACACCGCTGGAGGTTGAGAAGCAATTGATCAGACATATCCCCAAGCAGTACGTGCATGTGGCGCATCATTGGCTGATTTTACATGGTCGCTATGTCTGCTT
>Ga0136587_1000308_pt1 | contig 13608 bp, 15 predicted proteins | sample AntRauMFilla1563_FD_101386 | JGI IMG/M metagenome (GOLD analysis project Ga0136587, IMG submission 101386) | Saline lake microbial communities from Rauer Islands, Antarctica - Metagenome Filla 1 #563 | ecosystem: Environmental > Aquatic > Non-marine Saline and Alkaline > Saline | place... | reverse complement strand
CGACCTTGGCCGGATCATTCTCGGCCAGCCAATCGACAAAGCTGTCGCCGACATTGCCCGAGGGCAGCTCGATAATACCGTCATGCTCATCGGACAGCTCCAGCTCCCGCTCGGAGGCCATCATGCCGAAACTCTCGATCCCGCGAATTTTGCCCACGCCGATGGTCGTATCAATGCCGGGCACATAAACGCCGGGCTTGGCGATGACGACAGTGATCCCCGCCCGCGCATTGGGCGCGCCACAGATGATCTGTTGCAGCCCCTCATCCGTCTCGACCTGACACACGCGCAGGCGGTCCGCATCGGGATGCTTCTCGGCGGATTTCACAAAACCCAAAGTAAAGTCGCGAAGCTTCTCCCCACGGTCCTCGACCCCCTCCACTTCCAGACCCAGATCGGTCAGGGCATAAGTGATCTCCTCCACGGAGGCGGTGGTATCAAGGTGATCCTCGAGCCAAGAGAGTGTGAATTTCATAATAGGTTCCGTCCGTAGGGTGGGTTTTCAACCCACGTTATTCCGCCGTCGATGGTGGGTTGAAAACCCACCCTACATCTTGCTTTTCGTTCTCAATTTGGTCCCAACAGCAACAACTGAAATTACTCCAGCCGCCAGCAAAAGGGCACGACCGTAGAGCGCGTTTAGAAACTCTCTCGTTGCGCTTGGTCCCAGAACATTCTCCATTTCCTTGTGCAGATGTACTTGGCCGTAATTACCCAAGTAGTAAATCACCCCATAGCTAGCGATCACACCAAGAATGATAGAAAGTATAGTGGCTAGCCAAGAGTTACGCCTTCTATATATGAGCCAAGAAACAACAAGACCGGGAGCAAGGACGAAAAGATATAGCGGCATATGAAACCTGTTTTCAGCAAAAATTCGATTAGCTTAGTTTAGCAACGTGGCAAGAAAAAACTCTAGCAATGCACTCACCTACTCAACCCACCATGCAAATTCGGCTGATCCAAGCTCGCAAATCCGTAATGCCGCAGCCAGCGCAGGTCTGAATCAAAGAACGCCCGCAAATCCGGTATCCCGTATTTCAGCATCGCAATCCGGTCGATCCCCATGCCAAAGGCAAAGCCTTGGTAGACCTCCGGATCAATCCCGCCCGCCGCCAGCACCTTGGGATGCACCATGCCGGACCCAAGGACTTCCATCCAGCCGTCGCCCTCCCCGATGCGCAGCTGTCCATCGACCCACGAGCATTGGATATCCACCTCCGCCGACGGCTCCGTGAACGGGAAGTGGGACGCGCGGAAGCGGGTTTTGATGCCGTCGATCTCGAAGAACGCGGCAAAGAATTCCTCCAGCGTCCATTTCAGGTTCGCCATGGAGATGTCTTTATCAATCGCCAGCCCCTCGACCTGATGGAACATCGGCGTGTGGGTCTGGTCGTAGTCGGCGCGGTAGACCCCACCGGGGCAGATGATGCGCAGCGGCGCGCCCTCGGCCTCCATCGTGCGGATCTGCACGGGAGAGGTATGCGTGCGCAGCACATGCGGCGGGCGGTCGTCGCCCTCGGCCCGCGCCATATAAAACGTGTCCATCTCCGCCCGCGCCGGATGGTGGCCGGGAATGTTCAGCGCGTCGAAATTGTACCAGTCGGTATCAATGCGCGGCCCTTCGGCCACGGAAAACCCCATCTCGGCAAAGATCGCCGTCAGCTCCTCAGTCACCTGCGACACCGGATGGATCGTGCCCATGGGCCGCCCGCGCGCAGGCAGCGTGACATCCAGCCATTCACTGCGCAGCCGCGCGTCCAGCGCCGCATCGCCCAGCGCCATCTTCTTGGCCGCCAGCGCCGACACAATCTCATCCTTCAGCGCATTGAGCGCAGGCCCCGCCGTCTGCCGCTCCTGGGGGCTCATGCCGCCCAGCTCGCGCATCTTGAGCGCGACCTCGCCCTTCTTGCCCACTGCCCCCAGCCGGATGTCCTCCAGCGCTGCCTCATCGGCGGCATTTGCAATCTGGCTCAGATATTTCTGCTTGAGATCATCCATGTCGAATACGTCCTTGAAACCATGCAAACCTGCTAGCAGAACCCCCGCCAAACGCAACCCGGACGCCTTTGCGCCGCAACGGAAAAAGCCGCCCCCGAAGGTGCGGCTGTCCTCAACTCTGTACTGCGTGAAGCGATCAGGCGGCCAGGGACGCCTGCGCTTGGCTGACGATCGCGGCAAATGCCTCGGGCTCGTTCACGGCCAGATCGGCGAGGACCTTGCGGTCCACCTCGATGCCCGCGATGTTCAAACCGTTGATGAAGCGCGAATACGTCAGTTCGGCGTCATGCATCCGGACGGCTGCGTTGATCCGCTGGATCCAGAGCGCGCGGAAGTTGCGCTTGCGGTTCTTGCGGTCACGGGTCGCATATTGGTTGGCCTTGTCGACGGCCTGACGCGCAACCTTGAAGGTGCTCTTGCGGCGGCCATAATAACCTTTGGCTGCCTTGATAACCTTGCGGTGACGGGCGTGGGTAACTGTACCACCTTTTGTACGGGACATATCGGCTCTCCTTAGCGGTCGTAGGGCATAAAGCCCTTGATGATCTTGGCATCGGCAGAACACAGTGCTGTGGTGCCGCGCGCGTTACGGATGAATTTGTTGCTCCGCTTGATCATGCCATGCTGTTTGCCAGCCTGACCGCCGATAACCTTTCCGGTCGCCGAGATCTTGAAGCGCTTTTTGGCGCTCGACTTCGTCTTCATCTTGGGCATTTCTGTCTCCTATCGTCTACAGTTTAAGCGCGACTCGGCATGCCACTTGAGGCCGGCGGCGCAGGAATGAAACTGGCGTATAAGATGCGCCGTGTTTCAACGCAAGTGCCGAAACCAATGGCGCGCGCAGGCCACTAGGGCAGGAAGCGCGCGATCACATTGACGAACACATCAGGGATTTCCGCAATCCGGTAGCCGCCAGGCTTGCCCAGCAACGCGAACACGATCAGACCGCCCGCAATCAGCACCGTGATCGCGGAGGCCCGGGGCGCGCGGTTGTCCGTCAGCGCGGACAGGATGGACGGGATCGACAATGCCGCGATCACAAGGCCCAGAACAAGGGCAAGGTCGGTATCCATCTCGGGGCCTCACAAAGCGTTACGTGGACGATTCTATTCCGGATCGGCGGCGAAAATCAAACGCTCATCGCAGGGGGCGACGCGCAGGATGTTGGTGCTGCCGGGCACATTGAATGGCACACCGGCGGTCACCACCACGAAATCATCCGCCGTGGCAAACCCTTCCTCGCGGGCGGCGCGCACGGCGCTGACCACCGCTTTCTTGAAGCGGTCCAGCGCGTCCGTCATCACGCAGTTCACCCCCCAGCTGAGCGCCAGCCGACGCGCGGTGCGCTTGAGCGGCGTGAGGGCGATGATCGGCACGCGCGGCCGCTCCCGCGCAGTCAGCAGCGCCGTGGTGCCCGATTGCGTAAAGCAGCAGATCGCCTTCACGTCCGTCGTCTCCGCAATCTCGCGCGCGGCGGAGACCATCGCATCGGCAATGCCCGAGCGCGCGGCAGTGCGGCTGGCCTCGATGATCTGGCGGTAGGTCGGATCACGCTCCACCTCGCGGGCGACATTATCCATCATCGCCACCGCTTCCAGCGGATAGCTGCCCGCCGCCGATTCCGCCGAGAGCATGACAGCATCCGCGCCCTCATAGATCGCGGTCGCCACGTCCGACACCTCCGCCCGCGTCGGCATCGGGCTGTCGATCATACTCTCGAGCATTTGCGTGGCCACGATCACCGGCTTGCCCACCGCGCGACACCGGCGCACCAGCCGCTTCTGAATGGGCGGCACGGCGGACACGGGCAATTCAACGCCCAGATCGCCGCGCGCCACCATGATGCCGTCGCTGACCGCCAGAATGTCGTCAAACCGCTCCACCGCACTGGGCTTTTCGATCTTGGACAGGATGGCCGCACGCCCATTCGCCAGCGTCCGCGCCTCTGTGACATCCTCGGGCCGCTGCACAAAACTCAGCGCGAGCCAGTCCACCCCAAGCTCACAGACAAACTCAAGATCCGCGCGGTCCTTATCGCTGAGCGCTGCCAGCGGCAGGACCACATCCGGCACATTCACCCCCTTGCGGTTGGAGATCGCACCACCGGTCACGACCTCACACTCCGCGAAATCGGGTCCGCAGGAGGTCACCCGCAGGCGGATCTTGCCATCATTCACCAAAAGCGTGGCACCTTCCTTCAACACCTCGAAGATCTCCGGGTGGGGCAGGCACACGCGGCGGGCATCGCCCTCCGCCGGATCCAGATCCAGCCGAAAGCTGGCGCCCCCCACCAGCTCCTCACTGTCGCCAGAAAACACGCCGACCCGCAGCTTGGGCCCCTGCAGGTCCGCGAGGATTCCAATGGTCGATCCGGTTTCCTGTTCCACCGCGCGGATCATTGCGTGTTTTTCGCGGATTTCATCGTGGCTGCCGTGACTCATGTTCAGGCGAAACACATCCGCGCCGGTCCGGTACAGCGCGGCGATCATGTCCGCACTGCTCGATGCCGGGCCCAGCGTTGCTACGATCTTTACGTTGCGTTGGCGTCTCATGGCGGTATCCCTCAGATCTTTTTTGCGAATATACTGCCTGCCTGCACCAGTTTGAACCCGAAAACCATTACGATTCCGTATCACGGCGCATCTGCCCGCGCCTTGACCCATGCCGCCCCCGCGCCCATGTTGACACTGACCCACAGGAGCGCCGCCATGACAGAATACAGCCAGACCGAAATCGAACTGCAAGCCGCCGCCTACCGCCGCCTGCAACAGCATCTGATGCAGGACCGCACCGACGTGCAGAACATCGACATGATGAACCTTGCCGGTTTTTGCCGGAACTGCCTGTCGCGCTGGTATCAGGAGGCCGCACAGACGCGCGGCATCGATATGGACAAGGAAGAAGCCCGCGAGCTGTTTTATGGCATGAGCATGGCGGACTGGAAGGCGCAGTATCAGACCGACGCGACAGACGGGCAGCAAGAAGCGTTCAAACAAGCGTTCGAGGAGAACGTCGGCAAAGGCTGACACCTGCACCACCTTAGTCTTGCAGGCCCGCCTTAGTCTTGCAGGCCCGCCTTAGTCTTGCAGGCCCGCCTTAGTCTTGCAGGCCCGCCTTAGTCTTGCAGGCCCGTCTTAGTCTTGCAGGCCCGTCTTAGTCTTGCAGGCCCGTCTTAGTCTTGCAGGCCCGTCTTAGTCTTGCAGGCCAGTCATCCGCTCAATCATGCGTGGATCCGAAACAATAGCGACAGTTTCCACCCATAGCACTTAAAAAAAGAGACAGATTTATCTAATCTTTGACTCAATCCGGTTTGAGATTAAGCGTGATTTCACAGCTGCGCCTTTTTCAAAGTGATTCCCCCCCCATGATCGGACTTTTCATACTGCCCGCCCTTCTCGGCCTTGCGTTCATCATCAACGCGACCGACGACGATGATGATACGGATGACGTACCCGCTGCCGCCCCCGAAGAGCCTGACATGGTGATCGCCGGACCGGATCAGAGCGAGCTTGAGGGCACCGCCGGGCCAGACCGCATGATCGGAAATGAGCGAAGCAATGAGATCCTTGGCTTTGGCGGTGACGACTACATCGAGGGTCGCGGCGGCAATGATGCGATCAACGCAGGCAATGGCAACGACACGGTTCTGGCGGGCGACGGCAATGATTTCGTGACCGGCGGGCGCGGCGACGACAGGGTCTTCCTCGGCGACGGCAACGACGAATATCTCGCCGATGATGATATTTCCGAGATGGCAGGCGATGATTTCGTGCGCGGCGGTGCAGGCCGGGATTTTATTGCAGACTTCCTCGGGTCGAACCATTTGCGGGGCGATCAGGGCAGCGACATACTCATCGCCTTTGACGGGCTGGACGAGACTGGAAACTATTCCAACCCATCCCAGCTTGGCACCACGGACACGCTTTCCGGGGGTTTTGGTGATGACATGCTTGCCGGGGATGCTGGCGACGAAATGGAAGGGTTTGTCGGCAACGATACCTTCGTTGTGACCGACGATGAAGACAGCGATCTGGCAGCAGTACGCATCATTGATTTCTTCACCGACGAGGATGCGCTCGTCATCCTCCAGCTTGACGGCCTTACCGGCACGGGTGCAGTCTCATACACCGTCACCCCGGATGGTGTCAGCGTCGCCTATGAGGGGCGTGCCGTTGCCCTGCTGGAAGGTCTCGGCGCAGCGTCCATCCCGGCAATCCAGACCAGTATCGTGACGCAGGCTGGATTTGAGGCCATGATCTCCTGAATTTTCAGCGCCCCGGTTGCCAAAGCTGGCATCGGGGCGCTGGGATCAGACTGCCACGCGCCGCATCTCGTCCAGATAAATCTCGCGCAGCCGCGTGGCCACCCGGCCCGGCGTACCCGCGCCGATGACGGCACCATCAATCTCCACCACAGGCATCACAAAGGCACTGGCCGAAGTCGTGAACGCCTCATCCGCGCCCAGCGCCTCATCCAGTGTAAAGGACCGCTCCTCCACTTCCATCTGCGCCTCGCGCGCCATGCGCAGCACGGCCACCCGCGTGATCCCGGGCAAAATCTCGTTGCCCAGATGGCGCGTGATGATCTTGTTGCCCTTCACGATATAGGCGTTGTTGGAGGTGCCCTCGGTGACAAACCCGTCCTCGACCATCCAGGCATCGTCACAACCCGCCTTCTTGGCCATCATCTTGCCCATCGAAGGATACAGCAGCTGCACCGTCTTGATGTCGCGCCGCCCCCAGCGGATGTCCTCGATGCTGATCACCTTCATGCCGCGTTTCGCCATCGGATTATCCGCCAGCCCCGGCTTGTTTTGCGTGAACAGCACAATCGTGGGCTCCGTCGTCTCGGGGTCCGGAAAGGCAAAATCACGGTCCCCGTCCGATCCGCGCGTGATCTGCAGATAGATCAGCCCTTCGTCGATTTCGTTGACGCGCACCAGCTCCCGGTGGACCTCCAGCAGATCGTCGCGTGAAATCGGATTGCGCATGTCCAACTCCGAGAGCGACCGCGCCAGCCGCACCGCATGCCCCTCGAAATCCACCAGCTTTCCGTCCAGCACCGATGTCACCTCATAGACACCATCCGCCATCAGAAACCCGCGATCAAAGATGGAGACCTTGGCCTCCGTCTCCGGCAAATATTCACCGTTCACATAAACCGTCCGCATCGCCTTCATCCCCATAATGTGCGGTCCGCAGGATGCACCCCCGCCGCGTCGAATTTCAATGGCACAGGCCGGTCTTCGGCCAACAGGAGCGGCCCGTCAAGATCCACAATCGCCGCCCCCTGTGCCACGAGCACCGCAGGCGCCATGGCCAGCGACGATCCGACCATGCACCCCACCATCACGCTGTAGCCTTCCGCCACCGCCGCATCCCGCAGCGCCAGCGCCTCCGTCAGCCCGCCGGTCTTGTCGAGCTTGATGTTGACCATGTCATATTTACCCTTGAGCGCTGCCAGACTCCCCCGGTCATGGCACGATTCATCCGCGCAAACCGGCACAGGCCGCGCCATGCCCGACAGCGCGTCATCCTCGCCCGCAGGCAAGGGCTGCTCCACCAGCGCCACCCCCAACCGCAGCAGATGCGGCGCCAGATCGGCGTAAACCGCCGCCGACCACCCCTCGTTGGCATCCACGATGATGGTGCTCTGCGGCGCGCCCGCCCGTACCGCCTCCAACCGGGGCATATCATCAGGCGTCCCGAGCTTGATCTTCAGCAAGGGCCGAAAAGCATGCTCCGCCGCCTGGCGCTTCATCCGCTCCGGCGTATCCAGTGAAAGGGTGTAGGCCGTAATCTCCGGCTTCAGAGGCGACAGCCCCGCCCGCTGCCATACCGGCACGCCGGTCTGCTTGGCCTCCAGATCCCAGAGCGCACAATCCACCGCATTGCGCGCCGCCCCCGCAGGCAGCAGATCGTACAGCGCCGCCCGCGTCAGCACGCCGGACAACCCCGCAATTTGCGCCGCGACAGACTCCAGCGTCTCGCCGTAGCGCGCATAGGGCACACATTCCCCCATGCCGGTAAACCCAGCATCGGAAATCCGTACCGTCAGCACCTGCGCCTCCGTCCGTGACCCGCGCGAGATGGTAAACACCTGCGCCAGCCGGAACACATCCCTGCTTACCTCAATCTGCATCACACCCCCTCAAAGCAGATTGCGCCCGCGCGCTGCCCGCTTCTTCATTGTTCCTTCTGAATTCAAATACTGCCCCCACCACAGGCGCACGGTTTCAGATCGCGGCCAAAGCCTCCGCCAACCGCTCCGCACCATGGCGGAAAGGATCGACCGCGGGCAAGCCCATCTCGGCCTCAACCTGTGCAAGATAGGCCACCGCTTCCGCCTCGCCCATATGCTGGGTATTCACCGCAACCCCCACAACCACACAAGCAGGATTCGCCACCCGCGCCAGCATCAGCGCCACATCGCGAATGGCCGCCATCGTCGGCACTTTGTAATCCGGCAGGCCGCGCATATGGGTCCGGGTCGGCTCGTGGCAGATGATCAGCGCATCGGGCTGGCCGCCATGGATCAGCGCCAGCGTCACCCCGGAGTAGCTTACGTGATGCAGGCTTCCTTGTCCCTCGATCACGTCCCAGTGGTCCGTGTCATTGTCCGGCGTCAGATACTCGATGGACCCCGCCATGAAATCCGCCACCACCGCATCCAGCGGCACGCCATCACCGGTGATCAGGATCCCCGTCTGCCCTGTGGCGCGAAAGGTGCTCTTCATGCCCCGCGCCCGCATCGCGTTGTCCAGTGCCAGCGCCGTATACATCTTGCCCACAGAGCAATCCGTGCCGACCGCCAGCACCCGCTTGCCCCTCCGCTTCACGCCGCTGGCAATAGGATACTCCACCGCAGGCACCCGCACATCATGCAGGCAGCGCCCGTGCTTTTCGGCCGCAGCCACCAGATCCGCCTCATCGCGCAACAGGTTATGCAGCCCCGACGCCAGATCATAGCCCATGCCAAGCGCCTCAATCAGAACCTCTTTCCACGCCCTGGAAATCACGCCGCCCCTATTGGCCACGCCGATCACCAGCGTTTTCGCCCCCGCGTCCAGACCTTCGGCCAGCGTCATGTCGGCCAGCCCTACGTCTGCCTTGCAGCCCGCCATGCGCAGCTGCCCCACCGCATTCTCAGGCCGCCAGTCGCGGATGCCCTGCGCCACCTTGGCCGCCAACTGATCAGGCGCATCGCCCAGAAACAGCAGATAGGGGGTCTGGATCATCTCTCTCGTCTCCATAAATTCACAAGCTCACGCGCAGGATGCAGCACCTTGGCCGGAATGTACTTGCAATGACAGCGCCCCGAGCGCTTTTTCTGCATCACTTCTACAGAATGCATCTTATTGGCGCAAAATTCTTGCATCCACAGAATTGCTGCACCTGCAAAATGCCCCTTGCGGCCCGCAGCGTAACTTTATACCCAAACCACGAACTTAGACGACACATAATGTCTCGAAAGGATTGCCCCCCCATGAGCTTTCGCATCCAGCCCACACCGCCCGCACGCCCCAACCGCTGCCAGCTCTTCGGCCCCGGCTCCAACACTAAACTCTTTGCCAAAATGGCCGCGTCCGACGCCGATGTGATCAACCTCGATCTGGAGGACAGCGTGGCACCTTCGGACAAGGACAGCGCCCGCGCCAATGTGATCGAGGCGATCAATACCGTCGATTGGGGCACCAAGGCCCTCTCGGTGCGCATCAACAGCCTCGACACCCCCTATTGGTACCGCGATGTGGTGGACCTGCTCGAGCAAGCCTCAGAGCGGCTGGATATGATCATGATCCCCAAAGTGGGCTGCGCTGCCGACATCTACGCCGTCGATGCGCTGGTCAGTGCCGTCGAGGCCGCGAAGGGCCGCAAAAAGCGCATCGGACTCGAGGTGATCATCGAGAGTGCCGCGGGCCTCACCCATGTGAACGAGATCGCCGCCGCCTCCCCCCGCCTTGAGGCGATGAGCCTCGGTGCCGCCGATTTTGCCGCCTCCATGGGCATGCAGACCACCGGTATCGGCGGCACGCAGGCGGATTACTACATGCTGCACGAGGGCAACAGGTACTGGGCCGATCCATGGCACTGGGCACAGACCGCCATTGTCGCCGCCTGCCGCACGCATGGCATCCTGCCGGTCGATGGCCCCTTTGGCGATTTCTCCGACGATGAGGGCTGCCGCGCGCAGGCCCGCCGCTCCGCCACCCTCGGCATGGTGGGCAAATGGGCGATCCACCCCAGACAGATCGCCATCAGCAACGAGGTTTTCACCCCCTCGGACGCCGCCGTTGCCGAGGCCCGCGAGATCCTCGCCGCGATGGAGCAGGCCAAGGCCAATGGCGAAGGGGCCACCGTCTACAAAGGCCGCCTCGTGGACATCGCCAGCATCAAACAGGCCGAAGTCATCGTGCGCCAGTCCGAGATGATCGCGCGCTAGCACAAAGAATGGCCCTCCCTTAGGGGGGCCTTATTGTCCGGCGAATACTTGCGGCCGCACAAACAATCCCGCCGCTGCGCGCATTTGCAATTCCATCGCGCCGCGTTTTGGCGCAGATCAGCCCCATGACCTTTGACACACTCGCAGCGCTTGCGCTCTTCGCTTTCGTCAGCTCCGCCACGCCGGGGCCGAACAACCTGATGCTGATGGCCTCGGGTGCCAATTTCGGCTTCCGCCGCAGCATCCCCCATATGATGGGGATCTCGGTCGGTTTTCTGCTGATGATGTTCGCTGTCGGCGCCGGTCTGGTTCAGATCTTTGACCGCTTTCCGGTGATCTACGACATCCTGAAGGTCGTCAGCATCCTCTACATGCTCTGGCTTGCCTGGAAGATCGCCAATGCCGCCCCCGTTACCAAACGCGAAGCGGCGGGCAGGCCCTTCACCTTCCTGCAGGCCGCCCTGTTCCAATGGGTCAACCCCAAGGCCTGGGCCATGGCCCTGACAGCCATTACCGTCTATGTGGGCGATGCCGGGCTGATCTGGCTCGCCCTTGGGGCCACCATCTTTGCCGTGGTCAACCTGCCGTCGGTCTCGATCTGGACCCTCGCAGGCCAGCAGCTCCAGCGCTTTCTCACCAATCCGCGCCGTCTGCGCGCCTATAACTGGACCATGGCCGCCCTGCTCATAGCCTCGCTCTACCCGGTTCTGGGGCTTTGAGCGGCGTTGCATCACCCACCTTTCACCGCCATATAAGACCAGCATCACTGCGGAGCGCGTCATGACCCAATATCTGGATTTCGAAAAACCCCTGGCCGAGATTGAGGGCAAGGCAGAAGAGCTGCGCGCCATCGCCCGCCGCGATCCGACCACAGACGTGACCGACGAGGCCAGAGCGCTGGATGCCAAGGCCGCCAAGATGCTTGACGATCTGTATAAAAACCTCACCCCCTGGCGCAAGTGTCAGGTGGCCCGCCACCCCGACCGGCCCCATTGCAAAGATTACATCGACGCGCTCTTCACGGATTACACACCGCTGGCCGGGGACCGCAATTTTGCCGACGATCACGCTGTCATGGGCGGCCTTGCGCGCTTCAACGACAAGCCGGTGATGGTGATCGGCCATGAAAAAGGCAACGACACCAAATCCCGGATCGAGCGGAATTTCGGCATGGCCCGCCCTGAGGGCTACCGCAAGGCCGTGCGCCTGATGGACATGGCCCACCGCTTTGGCCTGCCGGTGATCACGCTGGTGGACACGCCCGGCGCCTACCCCGGAAAAGGCGCCGAAGAGCGGGGCCAGTCCGAGGCCATCGCCCGCGCCACCCAGAAATGCCTCGAGATCGGCGTGCCGCTGGTCAGCGTCATCATCGGCGAAGGCGGATCAGGCGGTGCTGTCGCCTTCGCCACCGCCAACCGCGTGGCGATGCTGGAACACTCCGTCTATTCCGTCATCTCCCCCGAAGGCTGCGCCTCCATCCTGTGGAAAGATGCCGAGAAAATGCGCGAAGCCGCCGAGGCCCTGCGCCTGACTGCACAGGATCTCAAACAGCTGGGCGTGAACGACCGCATCATCCCCGAACCGAAGGGCGGTGCGCACCGCGATCCGCAAACGACGATCCGCGCCGTTTCGCTGGCAATTGCAGAGATGCTCAAATCGCTCGAGGGCAAATCGCCCAAGGCCCTCGTCAAAGACCGCCGCGAGAAATATCTCGATATGGGCGATCGCGGGCTGGCCGCCTGAGCAGGCTCTATCCCATCGCAGAGAACCTGCCGGGCACGCTTTATATCATGGCGCGCCCGCACCTGCTGCCCGGTGACCTCCCGCAGGTAAAGACCGCAGGCATCACCACCGTCGTCTCCCTGCTGGAACCCGGGGAAGCCGCTACAGTCGGTCTCGCAAACGAGGCAGAGCATTGCGCCGCACTGGGTCTGACCTTCATCAGTCACCCCATCCGCGACATGCAGCTCCCCGATCCCGCCGCCTTCGCCGGTTTCGCAGCAACCATCGCGTCCCGCTTGCGCGCCGGGGACCGCATTGCAATCCACTGCCACGCCAGCATCGGCCGCTCCGGCATGCTCGCCTGCACGGTAATGGGCGCGTTCGGCCATGACGCACCCTCGGCCCTCGCCCACGTCAGCCTCAGGCGCGGCACGAAAGTCCCCGACACCGCCGCCCAAACCGCCTTCATCCACAGCATGATCGCGGCGCAACACCCCCAAGCCTGAGCCTGAGCCTGCGCCACCTACACTTCCATTCTTCCAATAAACTCAATCCCGCAGAGACCAACAGCCACCGCCGCCCGCGCTCACCCCGCCAGCATCCGCAGCCCCTGCGTCACGTCAGACCGCACCGCCAGCCGCAATCCCGGCTCATCGCCCGCGCGCAACGCGGCAATGATCAGCCGGTGGAAATGTGGCGGATCGGTGCGCCGCAGCCGCCCGTAAAGCGCGCGCATCGTGGGCCCCATCTGCAGCCAGACAGTCTCCGCCATGGCCAGCATCGCAGGGGCCTGCGCGCGCAGATAGAGCGTGCGGTGAAACTCCAGATTGGTCCGGATGTAGCTCACCGCATCGCGCTGCGCGACAGCCTCGGCCACCTTCCCGTTGATGTTCTGCAACCGCTCGATCAGGGCCAGATGCGCCCGCGGCAGCGCCCGACTGGCCAGCTCCACCTCGATGAGCGCCCGAAGTGCGGCCAATTCCTCGATCCGCTCATTGCTCAGCAGCGGCGTGGCGATGCGCCCCGAGTTGGACATGCTCAGCGCGCCTTCGGCGACCAGCCTGCGCACGGCTTCGCGCGCGGGCGTCATCGAGACCTCGTATTCACTGCCGATGCCGCGCAGCGTCAGCGCATGACCGGGCGGAATATCCCCATGCATGATCCGTGTGCGCAGGGCGCGATAGACGCGGTCATGGGCCAGGGGGGCATGATCAACAGGGCGGGGGGTCAGGTTCATCCCCTTTTGTGATCACAAAACCGGAGCGCGTCAAGCAGTGCGCTAAAACTTGTAGCGGTGCAGCGTGCTGCCATGGCGGCGCAACCAGCGGCGCGGGGCGGCATAATCGCCATAGATCCGTGTGACCTGCGCCCAGAAGGCGGCGGAGTGGTTCATCTCCTGCAGATGCGCCACCTCATGCGCCGCAACATAATCCAGCACTTCGG
>Ga0136587_1000305_pt1 | contig 13670 bp, 22 predicted proteins | sample AntRauMFilla1563_FD_101386 | JGI IMG/M metagenome (GOLD analysis project Ga0136587, IMG submission 101386) | Saline lake microbial communities from Rauer Islands, Antarctica - Metagenome Filla 1 #563 | ecosystem: Environmental > Aquatic > Non-marine Saline and Alkaline > Saline | place... | reverse complement strand
GGGTAGGGAGAGAACAATTCAATTCCAATGCCAATCGTGTCAGGCATGATGAGTGTGTCAATCTTTAGTAGACTCGATCGATCGATCCTATTTAAAGCAAGTATCACATCAAGTGTATCTCCAGACGGCAAAGATCGGAGCCACTCTGAATTGTCCTTAGTAGCGATTAATTGATAGTCTATGTGAAGGTTGGGTGGCGTTTGATCAACTATGGTATTGTGTTTTTCTATGGTGTCGGAATTTCTTAATAAAGAAGTATTATCAAGTGTTGTTGAGCTGCATTGTGCAAGAAAAAACAAGTTTAAACCCAGAAATACTTTATAGAATTTTCGACTCCAAGATTATTTTTTTTTCTCTCTCATTAGATTTTTTACTTTTAAAGTGTATTCAATTATATGAAGAAGTGACGTCATTCGTAATTTGTTCTCGGACCTCAGTGATATTAATTGTTAAATCCTTTTTAGCTGCCCTTAAAGAAATTATAATAGGTAAAAGACCTAGGTTAAGAGTTATAAAAAGTACCAAAGAGAGAGGAGATTCAGTACTCCAGAAAAAATAATTAACCTTAATTTCTTAGACATTTTCTAAAGTGAAAACTACTTTTATTAAGAACATGGTAGCAGAAATAATTAGAATTATTACATTTTTTATTTTACTACGTTTTATTTTTTTTAATCATTAATGATAGATTAAAAAATTAAGGTTAATTATTTTTTGAACTAGTCTTTATTGTCAATACCTAAACCCTTAAGTGCTTTCTCTAATTCATCCATTTCTTCATTGAATTCACTTTTGAACGACTCCCATTTTTCTTTTCCTTCCGATTTATAACCATCCATTTTTTTCTGTAAATCACTGTTTTTTTGATCCAACTCGTTCATTTTTTTTATATAGTCGGCTTTAGCTTCCTCTTTTTCTTCAGCTATTCTTTCCTTAAATTCTGCTAATATTTTTTTATTCGCTTCACTTTTGGTGATAATTTCTTGTTTGTATTCCTCCACTTCTGCCAAATATTCCTCATTAGCTTCATTTAAATCCTCGTTGGCCTGGTCTACCTTTTCTTGTGCATTTTCTATTTTTTCGGAAGAAGAGTTACAACTAACTATAAATAATCCTGATAATAGGATAAATAATACTACTGATAATTTTGATTTATTGTTCATAATTGATTTTTAGTTTAAAAAAAGTAAGGTATCCTACCTTAGTATTGACTTTGGAGAAATATGTTTTATTCCTCTCAGTATTACATTCTAATATTTACTGTGAAAAATTCTTATTAATTAACTTTTCCTTTTATGTCATTTTTGAATCCAATAGCTATATTTTGGATAGTTTTGAACCATTCTTTTGTTTTAGGTTTAATTTTTTTTGTTCTATTGTTATTTGTTTATAATTATTTGCCTTCAATTAGCTTTTTATTTTCTTTAAATTCTTCTTTAGTTATTTCTCCTTTAGCAAAACGCTTTTTTAAAATATCAATTGGGGTATCTCTTTTTGCTCTTTGTCCTGGAATATCGTATGGAATTACGAAAATCCAAAATATAAAAGCGACCCAAAGAAACCACCAGATTAAATGCATTCCCCAAAAAGGGGTATTTATTGTGTTCATCATAATTTTTTAGTTTTAATTAATATTAATTTAATTGTTTTCTTGACCAATAATTTTTACTCAGACAATATTAAAATTGGCAATTTTACATGAGCTGATATTGACTGAGCAACACTTTTGTGAAATAGTCTTTCCCAAAAAGTCCTTTGGTGTGATATAACTGTTAGTAAATCAACCTCATTGCTGTTAATGTAATCCAATATTCCATCTTCAATATTTTCATTATTTCTAAAATGGAATGGATGATATTTCAGGTCAAATCTACTATCAAAATTTGCGGCTTTTAAGCGTTGAATTTTATGATTTATTTTATGTTCATCATCAACCACAAAAAGAAAATTAATTGATGAATTTGTTTTTGCCGCTATTTCTTTAAGAGGCAAAAATAATTCTTCTTCACCTGACATCATTAAATCATTGGCAACAATTATGTTTTTAGGGAAATTAATTGTTGCATGTGCAGGGACACCTATTATAGGCGTTTTAATTGAACCTATTAATGAGGAAAAATTGCTTCCAAACACTTTATTAATAAACCCGGTTTCTCCGGTAGTACCCATCACAACTAAGTCAATATTTTCTTGTACACAAATACTACGAACAGAGTCTGTCACCAATCCTGGCACACATAATGATTTGAATTTAATGTTAGAATAATTAGTTTTTAAATATTCTAATTGTGAATTCAGTTGTAATTCGGCTGTTTTAGATAATTCATCTACCATCACAAAATTACCTGAACGTGCTCCTGTATAAGGGATGTGATATATGTTTAATAAAATGACTTCAGCGTTTAACTCTTGGGCAAGTTGAACTGCATAGTCTCTTGCTTTATTTGATGTCTCAGAAAAATCGGTTAGTACTAATATCTTTTTCATAATCTTTATATTTCTTTTAGGTGGTTTCAAAATGATTGCTTACGAAAGCATCCTTTTGATTATCGGTCATTTTATCCGCAGGTTCAATATCTACAGTTATATCCTCAAAATGAGAATCAGTATTTAAGTAATTATTTAGTTCATCTTTAGCTCTCGTAGGTCCAAATAAAAGGACATGATCATATTTTAAAATTTCATCTCCAATTTTTTTGTAATATTGGTCATGCATTCCTTGTTCTTTATTATGCATTAAATTTTCGCTCTTACTTAATGCTTCTTCTTTTTTTACGGACGTAAATTTAGATACTATAGAGTGATTATTTTTATCCGTATTTAAATCAATTAAATTGGCAGTTGAATGATCCATCCAAATACCTAGTTTTTTTTGCGTTTTCATTTTTTTTAGTTTAGTGATGTTCAATTCGTCCAACAATTGTTTTTAGAGCTGCTTTTACTTTATCAATAGCACCTGTTAATGCTAGTGAAACAGTGTCTGCTTGACTAGTTACAGCAATCGGTTGTTTGCCTTTAACTCTTGCTTCAAGTGTACATGACATGTCGTTATGACCATCTTTTTTACCATTTTCATCTTTTAAATGAACCTCTACCCTGGTAATATGAGATTCATATCTTTTTAATTCCTCCTTAATAAGAGATGTAAAATAATCTTGGTTATTTTCATCTCCACTTATGGTTTTGTCTGTGTTTATTTGTATAGTCATTGTTTTATATTAGTTTATATTAAAAATATTTAGCAATAAATTGAATAATTATTAAATGAAGCTCTACCATAAATAAGTTAATCTACTTTTAGAGCACTCCCTTTTATGTTATTTATCTAGTTTAATTTTTATACGTTTTAGCTTTTCTTTTCGTTTTATCAATTTATTATTAGCCTCTTCTAATAGTTTATTATTAGCCTCCACTTGACTTTCTAAGTCTTCAATTTCTTTCTTCAACTCTTTAATATTGTCAGAATCATCTGCAATTTCATCTTTTAAATCAGCTGTTTCTTTTGTTAATTTTTCGATACGCTCTTCAGTGTCATTAACTTTATATTGATAGTACCTTGGTAAATAATCGGCTAAAAAACCTTCCAATATGTTATTAAGTTTGGCATATTCAGTAGGGTAATCTTTCTCATTCAAATAAATGTCGTATCCAAATCGGACAAATACTTTCATTTCAGAACCATTTTCATCTTCCGAAATATGAGTGTAAAAATCAATTTGCTTTGAAGTTAGGCTGCCAAAATGAATCTCTTCTGCAGAAAGCAAGTCTTTATTACTCAAAAATCCTATTCCTTTTAATTTGAAATCGTATTTATCTTTAAGGTACTTTTTCCAAGCTTTTTTAAGTGTTTTCGTTTCTGGGTCTAAGTTTACTTGTATACAAGGTCGTTCGGCATCATCATAATCAATTGTAGCATCAGTTGCTTTAACTGTTGTTTGGGCATTTACCTGAATAGCTCCAAGTAGTATTACAAGAAGAAAAATTGTTTTTATTGTTTTCATTATATATGCTTTATTAATAATTGTCAAATGAACTGTATGAATATTCTTTTCTATTATTCCAGAGAATAAATGTGTCTATCTATGAAGAAATTTCACTGTAAAAAGGTTTGATGTTCTAACCATATAGTTTAATCATTTAAAGCATGTTGGTTAGTTGTGTTTTTTGAGCAAGGTTAACATGATCTTGAGCTATGGTTGTACAATGTGCGGCTATTTGATGGTTTCCATATTTATGATGTTGAGCTGCATCTTTATGATTTTTAGCAGCTTGTCCTAAATGATAAGCAGCCTTTCTGTGATTTTCAATTTCTTTTGTATTTTCACTTTTAGGAATTATAGCTACTTCATTTTTCACCTTTGATTTTAAATTTACCATATCTATTTGTTTTAATAATTAAGTTAATTACTATTGTTTTACAAAGGTGGCTACTTAATTGTCTAAAGTCTTATACTATTAGGTTTTACACTTATATAATTAGGAAAAGAGAATAATTAGAGGTTCTCTAAATTAATACGCTTTTTATGTTTCACATCCTTATAAGATGATGGCGTTAGTCCAGTTATTTTTTTAAATTGACGCGATAAATGCGCTGCACTACTATAATTTAATTGGTAAGATATTTCTGAAAGACTTAATTTATCTTCTATTATAAGTTCTTTTACTCTTTCTATTTTATGAAGAATAATAAAATGTTCAATGGTGATTCCTTTTGTATCAGAAAATAAAGTAGATAAGGTATGATAATCTTTGTTTAATTTTTTTGCTAAATAAATGGAAAAACTTGTGTCAGGGAATTCATCTGATTGATAAATCATCTTTATTACTGTATCGATAATTTTTTCTACTAAAATTACCTTATTGTTATTCATTAGTTCAAATCCATATTCGTGCAATGCAATTTTTAAATGAGCTCTCTGTTTTTTTGTTATCGGGTTTTCTAAATTTACTTCACCTAATTCAAGACTTGTATAGTTTACATCCATTTTTCCTAGTTCAGCTGCAACAGCTATTTTACTGCATAGACAAACCATATTTTGAATATAAAGCTTAATGGGAAGTTGTTGATTATTTCTCATGTATGAAGTTTTAGACTGTTCGTTAATTGCTTTTTATTTTAAAAAACTAAATATGTTCATGTGCTTTAGAATAACTTTTTAATAAATCATTTAAAGTATTGCTATAATCTGTTAAATCTTTACTATTTATTCCTTTATGATTAGGTGATGTATTATGAAAAGGAACTTCATCTAAGTATTTTGTTAATTCAGGATATTCTGCTTTTATTTTAACAGTTGTTGTTAGTATATTTTTCATGATGGTTTTTTTATTTTTCATGATTTTTAAATATAACAAGCGGAGATTATTTTTACTTTACAAGTGTTGATTTAATTGATTTTTAATACATTACAAAGATAGTAACGTAATTATTTAAAACCTTACACTATTCATTGTTAAGCTTATACAATTAGTAAAAAAAGAATTTTTAAAGAGTTCCTAAAGGAATACGTTTTCGGTCTTTTTTATTCTTAAAAGCGGTAGGCGTAATTCCCGTAATTTTTTTAAATTGACGAGACAAATGTGCAGGACTACTATAATTTAATTGGTAGGATATTTCTGAAAGATTTAATTCATCATACATAATTAGTTCCTTCACCCTTTCAATTTTATGGAGTATAATAAAATGTTCGAGCGTAATTCCTTTTGTGTTCGAAAATAAAGCGGAAAGGGTATGATAGTCTTTTTTTAATTTTTTTGTTAAAAATACAGAAAAATTTGTATCAGGAAACCTATCAGAATGATGAACCATATTCACAACTATAGCAACTATTTTTTCAACTAAAATAGCTTTTTTGTTCTTCATGAGTTCAAACCCATATACAGATAAAGCCTTTTTTAAATTAGCCTTCTGTTTTTTTTTAATAGGTTTTACTAAATGTACCTCTCCTAACTCTAAACTTGTATAGTATAAATCCATTTTTTTTAATTCACTAGCAACAGTCATTTTGCAGCAAAGACTAACCATGTTTTGAATATAAAGTTTCATTAAAAGATTTAGGTTTTTCTAACTTATGAAAATAATATTTCGTAAGTTAGTCAATTAAAAGGTTCCATCACTATTTTGTGTGTTTAGTTCTAATAAAATTTGGGAATTGCTTATGTCCTGTACTTATATCTAACTCTAAATTAGGGCTCGGTAATTCTTACAGGTATTTCAGTTAATTGTTTTCCAGGCTTCTTTACGCCAAAAAACTTATTAAATATAACACAAGCTGTTAAATCTCCTGTTACATTTACTGCTGTTTTAAACATGCCCAATACACGGTCTAATCCAACAATTACTATTATGCCGTCCATTGGGATACCCACACTTTGTAAAACAGACGCAAGAATAATGATACCTCCACCAGGAATTGCTGGAGTTCCAATTGATGCTGCCACAACAGTGAATGTTATTAAAAGTAAGTTCATTGTTGACAATTCCATACCGTAAGCTTGTGCCATAAACAAAGTAGTTGCGCATTGAGACATTGCAGTACCATCCATATTAATTGTTGCTCCAATTGGGATTACAAAATCACTGATATTAGAAGAAACGCCTAGTTTTTCATCTGCTGTTTTCATTGAAATTGGCATTACTGCAGCCGAACTAGAAGTTGAAAATGCTAAAAGTTGTGGTTCACGAATTGCTTTTAAAAATGTAATTGGATTTTTACCAACCATTAAAAGTAAAATCATGTAAAATATAAGTAACAATAGTAAGCCAGCAAGAATGACTAGCATATAATAGCCTAACCCAATAAATATATCTATTCCTATTCTGGATAGCAAAGCAGCCATTAATCCAAATACTGCAAAAGGAACAAGCATCATGGCCCAAGAAACCACAATCATACATATTTTCTGAATAGCTGAGGTAAAACGTATTATAGGATTAGCAGTTTTTTTTTGAAGTTGAGTAATCGCGACACCAATTATAACCGTGAAGATAACAACAGCTAACATTTCGCCTGTTAAAATAGATTCCAAAGGGTTGTTAGGGATAAGATTTGAAATTGTGGTTGGAATATTCTCAGTAAAACTAGTCGTTTCCTCCGAAATTAGCGATTGTTCACCATTATTTGGAAAACCACCCAAATTATAAATGTACTTTCCAGGTTTCATTATTAGCGTCAATATTAGACCAATAGTAATTGAAATCATTGTTGTAAAAAGGAAATAAAGCAAAAGTTTTAGTCCAAAGCTTTTAAGGTTCTCAGAAGTGTTACTTACAATTCCTGTTATAATTGATGTAAAGATTAACGGAATCATAATCATTTGAACCAACCTCATAAATACCTGACCTGGTAAGTCAAGCCAATTTGCAGCTATTTGACTAATGCTTTCTGAAACAATTCCTGTAGCTGGATTGATTAAAACGCCAAGTCCTGCACCTAAGATTAATCCAATAATTACTTTAAGCCATAAACGTCCTTTAATTAGGCCGTCTAAATGAATAGATAAAGTGTTAAGTGGTTTAAAGTCTAACATTGTGTGCATTTAGTAATTGTAAGATTAACTTTTTCCATAACTTTAATTTGTCAATTTATGATGTGTTTTTCGTGAATTTCGACCGTCCCACACGCTCCCCTTTATGTTTTTAATCACTTTCTAATTGTCTGTTTTACGCCTTTAAAATTTAATAATCTAAGGTTTGCTTTAATAATTAGTGGCTATTTTTAAATCTAGCGGTAAAACTTTTTAGAATAGTCATTCGAATAGTTTTTAAAACACTTTCAATTTCAATTATGTTTGAGGATTTTATCTGAGCTAACTGAAAAACACTCGTCCCTAATAAAACACTATGGTTAAATATTTCTCTCTGATAGGAAGGGAGATTGTAAACCATTAAATCAATGTGCTGATGAATCTGCTGTGAACTGAGTTTATCACTTAATTCGTTTATTAATTTTTCGGAACTATTTTCAATTAAGATATCAGGTAATTCATATTTATAATTTGGATAAGAAGAATCATCCAGTTCCTCAATCATAACATAATCACCTCCTGCATCAATGGAATACTCTTCTTGCATTGCATCCCATTCTTTATGTGTATAATTTTCTATGTTTTGAAAGAAAAAATCATTAAATTCTTCTTCAATAGTTGTGTCTTCAAGTAGCTCATCAAGTTCTTGAATTAACCAAATATAATACGCTTCTGAGGAATCAAATCGTTTAATGTTATCGTAAGCTTTTATGAATAATTGGTCTAAGAAATCATCAACCTTATATTTATCTTTAGGTAAATTTTCATTTTTAATAGACGTTTTTAATCTTGTCAGAATATACCTTTTAAGTTCTGGTGCAAACTGCATAAATTCTTCATTGAACTTGTTTTTCTCATCTTTGTATTTTACAATAGTATTCCATGAATTCTTTATCAATACATTTAATGTGTCATTTCTTTTCATAATGTTTTTGTTTATTTTATTAAGTGTTTTAAAAATTATCAACTAACTCTAATCTCGCTAGTTTTAACTATTATTTATTTCCTTATTCTTTCTCTAAAAGCGTGCTTTATGAAAACCAAATCGTTTATCGAATAGATGCATGTCAAATACAAGTCTATACAAAATGAAACATGTCTTGCGGATTACTCATCAACACCACTTTTTTTCCTTTCATTACAATAGGTGCTCTTAAAATGTCAGGGTTATGTTCTAACAGTTTAAGCCAATCAGATTCATCAAGTTCTGATACACCCTTGAACTTTCGCATAAAATCTGGGTCGTTTATATTAATTAAATCTTTCACAGGGATCTCCATTCTACTTGCAATTTCTGCCCATTGTGTTCCTGTCAATTTCATATACTTCAAGTCAATATCATGAATAGGAAATCCTTCCATTTGCGCATAAGCCAGAATTTGTTTACCAACATGATTTTCTGAATAATAAATAATTGTAATCTCTTTATCTGTATTTGAAAATACCATATGAATTGTATTTAATTATTAGGGATTAATCGTTTTTGTTTATCTAAATCAACTATTTTTTTAATTATAAAATATATAGAAATACTAATTACAGATGAGAAAAAACACCAAACGGACAAGAGGTAATTTTCGTAAAATATGGCTGTGACCAAATAGGCAAAAAGAATAGTAACACCTAAAATCCACATTCGTTTAATGTTAGAAAAAAATGGAGGAGCAATTGTCGCTAATGGGTATAGAGTTATGACAAAAATCCTTAGTTCATTAGGATAGTCTAGCGTGTAGGCAATATGATACTCTATAATTTTTCCTTCTACAGGATAGATAAGAAGGCAATAAGCTAAATAACCTCCCAATAAAAGTCCAGCACCTACCAGTATTCTTTGCGTCCATTTCCTTGACTTTCTTTTTTCTAGATGGAGTATAGCAATTGGAACACAAATTGGCCAAACAACCTGAGCAAAACCCACATAAATAAAAGTGGCGACTTTTTGAATACTAATTAAATCTGAATTTGGGAGTGTCAACCACAATACACCTTCTGCAAACTGTTGCACTCCGAAAATTAAAGGAATACTGGCAAACAACAATTGTGATTTGTGATTCGTTTTTTTAATGGAAGCAACGCCAATTACGGTGAGTACTGCTCCTGCTGTAAAGCTAGCTGTTGCTGAAAAACACATGTGGTCTTTTATTAGTTAATAATTTTAGTTTATTTTTTTCATAATCGGTACATAAAGTAATATATTTACACCAATTATTATAAAGAGAGTGCCATAAGCTCTTAATACTAATGTATTACTAGTATCATAATAATTCATTATCATTACGGTTCCTATACCTACTATTAGTCCTAAAAGTAAGCGTGTAAAAACGATTTTGTAAATTACCTTTCTCCCTAAATCAAAAATTCTTAGACAAAATATAATTTCTGAAAATGCATAGAAAAAAAACAGAAAAGAAGTAAAATTTATTAGTGTTTCTAATTTATTACAGAACACTAAAACAGAAACTCCATAGACTAACATTGCTAACGCATGCATTTCATGATAGTCAAATTGAACTTGTTTCTTTTTACTAGATAAAGCAGTTAAAAAAGAAAAAACAGCCCCAATAATTAGAGTAGAGCCTAATGTAATTCTTATTGTATTATAGTCGCTATTCTGATAAATTAACAAAAATAAACCTCCAAAGATTATAATTGCACCATATATATATAAAGTAATTTTATTTTCCATAAATTAAATATTTGATTGTTTACTTTTTTTGTTATTTCTTCTGCTTTGATAAGTATTTACTCATATAAATCAACTGCAATTATTCTTGTTGTATTGGTGATTTAACCATGAAAACATTAAAGTTTTCGGACTATATCACAAGGTAGGTTTAAGATTAAATGACCTTTTGTTATTTAATATCAATTATTTTTTAGCTATTTTCAATCAATAGTGGTTTTACTTCAATAGTTATTTCCATTTTAATTTTAGATTTAATAGAACGAGAAATCAAACACATGCTTTCTGCTTTTTTTACAATCCGAATCGTCTTATTTCTATGTTCTTCATTGTGGATTATAACTTTAGGTTTAAGCAATATTTCGCTCATCATTAATTTACCATCCACCGTTTCTAACTTTCCTTTAGCGGCACAGTTAAAACTTATAAAATCCAATATGGAATTTTCTGCAATAGCTAAAAAAGTAGTCATTAAACATCCACTAGCAGCAGCAACATATAAATGTTCGGGTGTCCAAATCCCTTCAATTCCTTTAGCAAATTCAGGAGGGGTTGCAACTTCAATACAAGTCCCATTTTTCTTACTCAATTCAGGAGAACACATAATACCTTTACGGCTGTTTTTCCAGTTAATATCTACATTATAATAGTGTGGTTTCATGGTAATTTATTTTTAATTTAATTGTCTTTAGACCCACGTATTATTCTAGAAATAATATTTTTTTGATCTGTAAACTCGGCTATTAGTACTCCTATTATGTGAAGTACAATAAAAGGAATTAAATAATAAAGTGCGAGTACATGAATATTTTCTGCTAGTTCTTCTAAGTATTCTGGTCCAAATACTATAATTAAACCTGTTATTAAAGAAGTTGCAATACCTATATAAAAAATTATATAAGTCCATTTTTGAATCCGTTCTTTAATTGTTAATCCTTTAGTTAGTGGATTTTGAAACTTCATTTTTCCAAAAAACGGAAGTAATAAACGAATACTAAATAAACCTGTTAATACATAACCACTGTATATGTGCCAATTCCACATTGGTCTTCTAATATTTTTGGCTAAAATAATAGTTTGGTCATCTGTAAGCGAAACGCCTTCTTTATTCAGGTAATCTTGTATAATTTCTGCCATATTATACTTATTCATCCAGGTTAGTCTTAAAAAAATGGTGAAAAGCATAAAGAGTATAGTCAAGGCGATTGACCAATGTATAATACGGTATGTTTTAGAATAATTTGTAGTTTTCATTATTTAGCTTTTTTTTGTCTATTGATTGTAAAATAAGCTATGAGTGTAAATGTTATAGTCAAGCTAATCCTAAATATCATTGCACTGACTGTTTTTAACTCATATAGCCCACCACTAAGTATGTGTGATTTTAATGATATAAATGAAATTATTAAAATAATGGAGGCTGTACCTAATAATAAACTTGTCCATTTTTTTGTTTTTATAAACCCATAGGCTGCAAATAAATAAAGTATACTACAGATAAAATTCGACCAGACAACGACCAATACATAGTTTCCTTCAATTGCTCTAATATTAAAAAAATCGAATATAACTGAGCTACTTAAAAATAAAGTTAACAGACCAAACCCCATAAGAAGGAATGCAGACAAATAGTGACGTATTTTTTTTGTTTTCATGTTAAGTCTTGTCAAAATATTTCATTCTCCAAAAAGAAATACCTAACCAAATAACAGAAACTGTCATAGAAATTGCACCTAATAAAACAAAAATAGGTGGCGCGCTAAGATAGACTTCTAGAAGAATTCCTATGGGCATAAGTAAGCCAATTAATGCTAGCCATGAAATGGTTTTAACATTATCAAGTTGGTCATTAAAACGGATTAATAAGTATCCAATAAGAATGTTTAGGAATGCAAATAAATTGCCATGTACATGAGCCAATCTTGTTTCAAAATGTTTTCCAATACCATAAGATTCGGCCCACTCTTGTGCATTGGGAGCAAAATCTCTAAGATAAATAAGGAGAAATCCATAAGCCATAAATAAACCCATAGTTAAGAACCCTATTGAAATGTTATTTTTACCCATCATAATTGTATGTTTTAAATTTCACTTAATTTAATTTTTGGAGGATTATTAACTTGATCCAAAGAAAGTTTTTTTGTGCAGAAGAACCAATCATAGCATAAAATTCCATCCGCCAGGTTTTCTACTCTTTCTTTTGCTGACCCACAAGAACCGGCAGGCGGCACAATTACATCATCTCCAGGGTTCCAGTCTGCAGGTGTCGCTACATTATAAGCATCAGCAGTTTGCATGGCTACGAGTGCTCTTTTTAATTCATCAAAATTTCTACCTAAAGAAAGGGGGTAATAAATAAGTGCACGAACTATTCCTTTAGGGTCAATAAAAAACACGGCTCTTACCGCTTGTGTCTTACTTTCGCCCGGCTGAATCATTCCATATTTTTTTGCAACTTCCATGGAAATATCTTCAATCAATGGAAATGTAACTTCCATGTTTTTCATCCCTTTAAATTCAATTTTTTCCTTAATTGTTCTCAACCATGCTATGTGGCTGTAAAGTCCATCAATTGATAAACCAACCAATTGGCAATTTAAAGCTGTAAATTCGGGCTCACGTTTGGCAAAAGTCATAAATTCGGAAGTACACACAGGGGTAAAATCAGCAGGATGACTGAAAAGAATAATCCATTTTCCTTTGTAGTCAATTGGGAAGTTGATATTCCCTTGTGTTGTAATTGCTCTAAATTCAGGAGCTTTATCTCCAATCCTTGGCATACTGATAGTTTCGTTTTCTTGATTTTGTTCCATTTGTTTTAATTTTTATGTGTTTTCAGTGTAAGAGTTTAACTTTCAATAAGTTTTTTCTTTATATTGTATTCGTCCGTATTTATTTCACCCCTTGCTAAACGTTTTTTGAGAATATCAAGTGGTGTGTCTTTTTGGATTCTCTGCCCAGGAATTTTATAAGGGGTTGCGAAAACCCACATGAGTAATATGAACCATATAAACCACCAGACTAAATTCATTCCCCAATAAGGTTCACTAATAAATAAGATCATAATTTTTTAATTTAGAGTTGTTCGTATTCATTAACTACCTTGTCAAACTTATGTTCTACTAAACTTACTTCTCCAGTATTTTCATCATATTCTTGCCATTTTAAAACGGGTTTAGAATATAGGTGTAAGCACACTGATCGGTTTTCATAAGAATTAATATATTTATATATGGTTTTTGAGTTTTCCATGTGAGAATAACTTTGAGAATTCATTAAAATTGAACTTACTTGTTCAAGTTGCATGCTTCCCTTTATTTTTCGATAACGCTCTTCTATAAATTGTCCACATATTGGATGTATCCAAGCTTCTTTTGAATCAATGTCATGTATTTGTCCATGTTGGTCTTTTTCCCAGCATGTCAAAAAAAGTTGAAAATTTTCAGTTGAATAAAGGGAT
>Ga0136587_1000303_pt1 | contig 13696 bp, 8 predicted proteins | sample AntRauMFilla1563_FD_101386 | JGI IMG/M metagenome (GOLD analysis project Ga0136587, IMG submission 101386) | Saline lake microbial communities from Rauer Islands, Antarctica - Metagenome Filla 1 #563 | ecosystem: Environmental > Aquatic > Non-marine Saline and Alkaline > Saline | place... | reverse complement strand
GTGCATAGTGTGTGGGACTGCTCTTAATCGCTCCTTAGCGATCAACTTACCAGTATCCACGCAGACGCCGTAAGTTCCGTTTTTAATACGAACTAAAGCATTCTCGAGGCTGATGATGAATTTTTGCTGTCTTGCAGCTAACTGATTTTGACTTTCACGCTCCAATGTATCGGCGCCATCTTCCAGTAATTTTGAGGTAGACGCAGTGAAATCCGTTCCACTGTCGTTTTTTTTGCTCAAGGACACTTTCAATATACCCAACTCTTCTTTTGCGCTGGCAAGTTTTCCGAGGATGATCCCTTCAAATTCTTTTAATTCCTCTTGGGAATACGCTGTTTTTTCTCCTTGGCTCATGGCTATGTTGTTTTATTGATACTTTTATACGGCTGTCACTCGCTTAAGATGCCTCTAAAATACATTTAGCCCTTGGATTTCCAAAAAATAATAATTTTAAAGGCGGAATAAGAAGAAAATGTTGAGTAGGAAACAATGATATATGATGTTTTTTGGATTTTAAATATAAAAATATGCTTATCACCTATTATTTCACCTGTAGTGAGGCTGTTGAAGTGAATCGAAAAAGTACAGATTATTTGCCAAAGTAATCACTTATAAAAGCAGAAAGGATAATCACACTATTCAACTATCAAAATAAAAATATTTAATTGGAGCCATTGGAGAAAAAACCACTATGCAAAATACCGCAGTGTAAAAGTTTATTTTTAAAAAGTTTAAATTCCAGCGTTTTACGATTCTTTTCAAGTCATCCATTCTTATCTACTTACTAGAACAACGCGGATAATCTCAATTAAAAATCTCATTTACTCTTCACTCGATATTGTAAACGGTAAGAAGTAAAAAAAACCGTTATGCAACGGCTTTTTCATTATTCAAAATAGTATTGAGACGTTTTTCCAGAACTATAATTTCAACATCTATTTTATATTTCATTTTCAAATACTGTGCGGCCTCAGCCAGCGACTTCCCTTCTTGAATGCATATTCGATGAAGAGATAGATTAATTAAGTCCTTTTCCATGGGTGTATTTGGTTAAGTCCATTAAATTAAAGAAAATAAACCAAACCGGAAAGCACTTTTTTATTTCTCTCAAAATCTGGTTGCTACCACAATGGTTTCTTTGATCGTCTTGACACTCCCATCCAGATGGTATAATTCCACCAACAAGATGTAGTAGCCAGGCCTGACGATCCGCCCTTGAGAATCAGTTCCAGTCCAAGTAAAAAGTCCTTTTGAGCCAAGTAATTCATTTTGTGCCAAAACTTGGATCAGCTGACCGGATGTGGCATAGATTCTAAAACTGCCCAACCATCCACTTTGATCCAATTCATAACGAATGCTACTAAAGGTATTCCCGTTGCTACCTTCAGGATCGAAAACCTTCGGTTCAATTTGAATGATTTGCGAATCAAATTCATTGGAAATAAGCTGGGAGTTCTTCTGCCCCGGCGTTGCATAGCCGGCAATACCTGAAGCAGAATGCCAATTGGAAGCATTCCCCACCGGGCTTTCCGATGAAATCCGCTCCAAAGAAACTCCCTTAGGGTCTCTCAGAAGCGGATGATGCAAGTCATCGTCGTAGGCAAAGGTTTCTATTTCCCGATTTTGAGCATCCAGCAACACCACATGGCCACCAGAAATGGGATAACTCGGTAGCGTAGGTAGTAGATGATGCCGTCCGGAAGTGGATTGCGGATACTCCATCTTCAACCGATCAATATTAGTTGTAATTGCCAAGTAACTTTTGGGAGGAATCTGAAGCCGTGTTGCAGATAGATTCCGGATTTGATCTGGCACGCCTCTTTCATCCAGATTTGCCAGCTTCCAATCCCCGATTTCCAGATACGAATCCGTACGATTGTACAACTCCACAAATTTTGGCCCGCCTGTCTTTGGATTGAAGAGCAGCTCATTGAGTATCAGATCGCCCTTTTTTGCGGCTATGGGCAAGATCAATTCGTAGCTTCCAGCTTGCACATATTCGTTCCCAGCACAATCGCTGACTCCGTTGAGGACAAGCTGATAAATCTGATTGGGAATGGCCTCAGAGCCGAGCTTCACCTGAATAGCTTTCGGGTTGGAAAATGAAACAGAATCAATGCTAAGATTTGGGGTAAAATTGAAATTAGAAATCCCTGCATCCTGACGCAGGGGTTCCGAAAATAATAACTGAATAGTAGTTGCATCCACAAAAAACCCATCTTCCAGCTCGGGTACTTCGGTATCCGGCTCCAGATCAAAAACGGAGTTAACTCGTCCCGGCGTTCCTCTAAGCGGATCTCTCGATGGACTCAGTAAATCGGATTGGTCGCAAGCATAGAATGGATTCGCTATCTCCAAGCTGAAGCCGCCGTTGGCAAATTCACTTCCTCCCCAACTAGCCGTTGCATAGGTTACTTCATCGATCAAAGTGCCTTGATCTGTTTCGATACTTACTCGATCTGCCGAATTTAGTAATGTAGGCCAATTCGATAGTTCCAATACTTTCCCGAAAGGCCGGAAAAGTACCCCCTGATTTTGTGGCACCAATAGCAGTAATTCTCCGGGTAAGATCCAAAATTCATTCAATTTGACTTCCGTTCTGGAATTAGCCCAACTCACATCTTTCAATCGATAGGGGAAATCCCCTGCATGAAATAGCTCGACATATTCTACATTTGGAAGGTCTTGATCTGCCCGCGGTGCTGGCATGATTTCATTGATCACAAGTCCTTTGCTGGGAATAGCCGTCGGATCAAAGTATTTGAAAGTTGCTAGCGTATCCCTCAAGAAATTACCTGCCAAATCAGGAATTTGTCTCACCCCCAGCGTGTAATCTGCTCCTTGGATCAAATTTTCCTGAAAAGTAAGGTATACCAAAGAATCATTTGCAATCAATACTTGATCTGGCTGAATCACTCCAAGTGAATAGTTTAAATTAAAAAGTGGGAAAACAGGATCTAAAGGTTCGCTGAATCTAAGCTCAAGCTGATTCGCATCATATCCACGGATTTGAGTCAATAAAGGTGCTTTCAAATCAATCGGAAAATCTCCAAATTCAAAGTCATCCATGATCCATCGTGCTGCACTGCCGGTTCCTGAGCCATACCTAATCTCGATCCTTAATGTCAACTCTTGGGTATTTTGCAAAAATCCTGGAATATTTAGCTCAAATTTTCTAAACTCTTGATTTTCATTCTTAAATTCTCCTTGACTTCCAAGAACCACGGGAATAGAAAAATTAGCGTCTAAGAAGCTTTTCCATGAAATAAACACTTCAGCAGCTCTGGTTCCAATACTATTTTGGAGTGATCTAGCCCAGAAAATTACTTTCGGATTTTCAAAGTCTTCATTGATCAGATTGATAGTCAAAGCCCCATTGAACGATGAAATGGGTTGAACGGCCAGTCCTTTGGAGCCATTTCTACCCAAAGTAGTCTGGAAAATCCGGGAGGAAGTCGCCCTCAATTCATTGCCAGTCCAGCTTGGAAGAAATTCTGCGGGAGCATTTGCAATATTGAATATTCCTTCAAAATCTTGTTTTTGATTAATTGCTTGCAACTCTCTAGTCGATCCAAAAGCTGAAAAATAGAGCAGAATAAAACTGAAAAAATTGATCATAGAAATCTTGGCTAAAACATGAAACTAATCTACTAAATCAGTTTTGAATTTAAAATGCTTCCACCATAAAAATTTTTCAAGCAGCCCTTACAATATTTAAAAAGGATATTCCTGAAAATGAACCCATAGTCCTTACTTTTACACCTTCAATTTTACAACCTATTAGAACTCTTTCGATGAAATTAGCAGTGGTAGGAGCTACCGGCTTGGTAGGCTCCGAAATCCTTGAAGTGCTCGCTGAGCACAATTTCCCTTTTGACGAACTTTTACTTGTCGCCAGTGAGCGATCGGTGGGGAAAAAGATCGGGTATAAAGGAACAGATTACTCGGTGATTGGCCTTGCCGAAGCGGTGGCTTTGAAACCTGAAATTGCCATTTTTTCCGCAGGAGGAAGCACTTCGCTGGAATGGGCACCAAGATTTGCTGAAGCGGGAACCTTGGTGATCGATAACTCCTCCGCTTGGAGAATGGATCCAAGCAAAAAGTTGATCGTACCAGAAATCAACGCAGATGAGATTACTAAAGAAGATAAAATCATTGCCAATCCAAACTGTTCCACGATCCAAATGGTCTTGGCTTTGGAACCTTTGCGACAGCGCTATGGAATCAAGCGTATCGTAGTATCCACTTATCAGTCTGTGACCGGAACGGGCAAGGCTGCCGTAGATCAGATGATGGCAGAGCGAGCCGGTACGACTCCAGAAATGGTCTATCCGCATAAGATCGACATGAATGTCCTTCCTCATATAGATGTATTCCAGCCAAACGGCTACACCAAGGAAGAGATGAAGATGATCAATGAGACCAAGAAAATTTTCTCAGACGACACGATCAAAGTAACTGCCACGACGGTAAGAGTTCCCACCATGGGCGGACATTCCGAAGCGGTGAATGTAGAGTTTAACGAAGATTTTGACTTAGCCGAGGTTCGCGAACTACTCTCAAATGCTCCGGGTATTATCGTCCAGGATGATCCTGCCAACTTCATCTATCCAATGCCAATCACAGCACATAAAAAGGATGAGGTTTTTGTAGGAAGATTACGAAGAGATGAATCACAGGCCAATACACTAAACATGTGGATCGTAGCAGACAATCTCAGAAAAGGCGCTGCTACCAATGCGGTGCAGATTGCGGAATTCGCTTTGAAAAATAAGCTCGTCTAGATGGACTTGGGCCAATATCATAGGGCTGACTTTAGACAATTTGTGCAGGATCATCTGGATGACGATCCTGCACTTTTACTTTTTAAACATCAGGGAAAAACAGATTTTGACTTAAAAGCTGCCGTGCAGCAAATTTCCGCAAGGCAAAAAGCAAAGAAAAAACTTACTTCTTGGGCTTCAAATTCAGATCTAATATTTCCGGCGAGTATCTCTTTGGAACAAAGCAGTTCGGAAGAAACGGCAAAGTTTAAATCAAAAGGACGATCCGGGAAAACCCTGATTGATCTTACCGGTGGATTTGGGGTGGATAGTTATTATTTGAGTACGGATTTCAAAAAAGCTGTTTATTGTGAGCAGCAACCTGAACTGGCTCAAATCGCTGCCCACAATTTAAAAATCTTAGCCCCTGAAAAGTTTCAGATTATAACCGGCGATGGATTGGATTTTCTTTCAAAATCCGGAAATCATTTTGACCTAATCTATGCTGACCCGGCTCGAAGAGGAGATTCCAATCAGAAATTGTACAAGTTGGAAGACTGTCAGCCGAATATCGTCGCAGCTTGGGAATTGATGAAAAGCAAGAGTAATTCTATTCTGCTTAAGCTCTCCCCGATGCTGGATATTTCTCAAGCCTTGGAGGAGCTTCCCGATATCCAAAAAGTCCAAATCATCTCGGTAAAAAATGAAGTAAAGGAATTGCTTCTTTCTTGGGAAAAAGAGAATACTTACAATTTGTTGGAAATTGAAGCTGTCGAACTTGGGAAGGAAATTCAGCGGTTTTCTTACACACCAGGGGAGGAAGTCGATGCTATTGCCACTTTTGGTGAAGCTGAAAGATACCTGATAGAGCCTCTGGCAGGAATCTTAAAAGCTGGTCCATTTAAGACGTTTGGAAATCGATTCGGATTAAAAAAACTTGCTTCGAATACCCATTTGTACACTACGTCCCAACTGATTGAGCGGATTCCAGGTCGCGTTTTCGAAATTTTGGAAAAGCTAAATCCAAAAAAGAATGCGTTGAAAAAGCGATTTCCTTCCGGGAAAGTCAATGTGATTACACGCAATTATGCGACTGGAGCCGCTGACTTTAAGAAGAAATTTGGGCTAAAAGATGGCGGCGAAGATTTTTTGATTGGGACAAAAACCGAAAGCGGGTTTACTATTTTTCACTCGAAATTAATTACTCAATTGTAAATCCATTTTTATCAATCGAGCTTGGAAGCATACTCCAAAACGACTAACAAATCTTTGTTGTCTGGATCAGGATAATCCTCCAAAATTTTATCATAAGTTATACCTCAAGCTAGAGGTTCAAGCAAATTTTCCACAGGATATTCTCACCGTAGACTTGCCATGATATACTTCGGCATTTATGCTGATTCTTTCTATTTGCTTTTCCATTTTTATTTGATCAGGTATCTAAAACCAAAAAGATGAAGGATTCCTCTCTCATCTTTTTGTGATCTTTTTCAAGCCATTTTCTGTCAAGCTAAGATTAGATCTAAACAACTTGTACTCTAATCTTCAAAAAATCATTTCCTTTCCTAATTCTCTACTGTTATGGTCAGTATTTGCTGGTCTCTATTTCGGGCAGAGAAATTACCTAGTCCATTTTGGATATTGTTATAAATCAAGACTGGCTGGGATAGAATATCGCCACGATTATAGTTTTGAAGATCGGCTGAATCATAGTATTTATAATATGATTCAGACACATGGATAAGATTGATCTCTACGTCCATCTCAAAACCTTTGGGTAAGTTGATTCGAAAGACCATTTCTGAATCCTTGCCTCGAAGTAGGACGTCACTAAATAAAAGTCCTGACCCCCAACTGTAATCCTTTTCGTAGGCGGGATTGACGGGTTGTGGATTCAGTCCGCCACTATAAAAGTTATTAGCTTGAGTTGTACTTCTTCCAAATATGTTCCCATCCAACTCGTAGTAGTTTTTGGCATTCGGATCTTCAAATTTCAACGTAAACTCGAACAGATTTTGATTCTGCGAAGATCCATTTGGCCCTAGATCTTGATACGTAATTTCTTTGATCGGAATAGATTCTGGAAATATCACTTGGCTATTGACAGACGCTAAACCCGGACTTTCGGCAAAAATCTTATAGGTACCTCCAGCTTTGAGATCATATCCCGCCAAATAATAAAAGGAGATGGTCTCAAATGGACTATTTCGCTCCTTGAATATCAAGGGAATCCTAGGGCCATTTTCCGGCTGGATAAAAACTTGGCCATTTTTGATCTGTTCAAATCTGTCGTTTTCGGATGCATCCAGCACTCCTCTGCTTTTGCTGAGAGACACCCTGATGGTATCGGTATTCTCAAGGAGCGCATTCAAAACAAGCTTGGGCTCCTGACCTGGTAGCTCTACTTCCAGAAACTGTTCACAGGCGCTAAAGGCTAGCACAATCACAAGAGCCAATAAAGTGGTTTTCTGCTTTTTCATAGTTATCAAAAGGTAAACCGATAAGAAACCGATGGTACAATGGGGAATAAACTGACTTGTCTCAATTGATTTTTTTGCGTTTCAGAATTATAGCCTATGTCCATATAAAAGGGATTCAACCTGCTATAGACATTATATATTGACACGTTCCAGGTCCGCGTGCCCCATTTCTTTTCTTTGTTAAAATTGATTCCCAAGTCCAATCGATGGTAGCTTCTCATCTGAAAGTTGTTTCTAGATTCGAAATATTCTATGCTATTTCCATTAAACTGGTTCTGTCCACCATTAATAAATGGGTCGGAATACTGATAGCGTTGGGTGGGCACGGTAATAAAATTGCCTGTACCAAAAACCCAAGTTCCGGAAAGATCGATTTTATCTGACAGTTTGTGGACGGCGGTCAAGCTGATGTCATGTCGACGATCGTATCGGAATGGAAACCACTCTCCGAAATTAAGCTCATCAAATCTTCGCTCGGTTTTGGATAGCGTATAACCAATCCAGCCAGTCGTCTTGCCAGTTTTCTTTTGCAACAACACCTCCATACCATAGCTGCGTCCTGCACCACTGGTCACCTTGTCCTGCCAGTCTGAAGTCGTATTCAGAAATGATGCACCGTCCTGATACTCCACCACTCCTTGCATATCTTTGTAATAGGCCTCTACGCTGAATTCAAGGCCATATCCGATACTCTTGAAATAACCCGCTGCCAGTTGCCAGCTTTCCTGCGGTCCGATCCTATCTGTAGATGGCACCCACAGATCAGTAGGAAGTCCCAATCCAGCATTGGTCAGTAGGTGTACAAATTGTGCCATCTGCACATACGAAAATTTGAGCGAGGACTTCTCATCCAGCAGATATCGGAGGCTAAGCCTTGGCTGGAAGGAAGTGTATGTCTTGGACTCCGTGATCAAGCCTGAAAAATGTGCTCCAACGTTAAATTTGAATCGATCTCCCATGGAAAAATCATCTTCCACATAAACCGAAAACTCCTGACTATCTGAAGGGGTTCCTCCCTCTATCACTTCGGGACTGTTATCTTCTCTTGAGGCAAATACGCCCGGGGTAAATCGGTGATTGATCCACATTCCGCCCCATCGAATGTAGTGGTCTGGATTGGGAATAAAATCAAAATCAGCCTTGAGTGCTACGTCTCTGATTCCGGAAAAATACTTGGAAGTATAAAAATCCCGGACCGGTGCTCCCTCCTGACTCGGTGAAAATACATCTTCATAATCTGAAAAAACATTAAACCGATATCGCGTAAATGTGCTCGTGAAATTTGCAAAAAGACGTTCGTTAAATATATGATTCCATCTGACCGCAGCGATTCTATTTCCCCAGCCCAGACCGGCTCTTTCTTTACTTTCAGTGGTTCCTTCCGACCTTTCCCAACTATTGCGATAATTGGAATAAGCCACATCTTCACCTCCGTAGTAGCTCAAGTATAACCGATTTCTCTTATTGAAGATATGATTCACTTTCGCATTGAGATCATAAAAAAAATAGCCAACATCCTCATTTCCATCCGAGCTGTTTCTGATTATAGGTCGAGCAATCATATCCAAGTAGGTCCTTCGTCCTGAGATTAGAAAAGAAGTTTTATCCTTCACTATGGGACCTTCAAGTGTGATTTTGGATGCAATCAGGCCTATGCTACCTTCACCTTGAAACTCCCGCATATTGCCTTCTTTCATCGTGATATCAATTACAGAAGACAACCGACCGCCAAATCTAGCCGGAAATCCGCCTTTGATTAGTTCCACGTTATTAATTGCGCCATCGTTGAATACAGAGAAAAACCCAAATAAGTGGGATGCATTGTAGACCGGGACACCATCGAGCAAAACCAGGTTTTGATCAGGACTTCCGCCTCTGACATACAAGCCGGAAGCGCCTTCGGCACCTGATTGCACGCCAGGAAGAAGCTGGATGACTTTGAATATGTCCACCTCTCCCATCAATGCCGGGAGATTTTTTATTTCCCGCAAGGGTATTTGGATCGTACCCATCTGGGTACTCTCTTGAATAGGATCAGATCGCTCCCCTTCAATCACTACTTCCCTCAGCAATCCTGATGGTCTCAATTCCACCGTCAGCAAGGTGTCACCGGCAAGATTGAATTTCATAAATTCAGGATCGTATCCGACGTAGCTGAACACTAATTCCACGTCAGAATCAAAGGTTGAGTAACTGAAAAATCCGAAATTGTTGCTGATCGCTCCCTTTTGGTTTTTCTTATCAAATACGTTGACTCCAATAAGCGTCTCACCATTTTCGGCATCTTTTACCGTCCCGCTTATGGTTAATTTTTGAGCAAAACCGCTCTGAAAAATAAAGCAGAAAAAAACTGTGGCAAGTAAATTTCTCATACATCTATCCAATTTTAGATTCACAACTAAAGGATTTAAAAGTAGAAAAAATTTTCGCAATACCTGTTGTTAATTATTATTAAACAAGCTCGATTATACGGAGAATTATGGGATCATAGTATCTCATGATTCTTTTTTTGATCGACTGATTCTGGATTTTAAGGATTAAAAATCCTTTGAAAAGGCTTCTGAATTACTTCCACGATAATTATCGGAACTCGTAAGCGGACTCTTCATTTTCTTCACCTGACCTTTGCCTCTGCTGTTACAAATCTACTTTGCTGGAAACCTTCGAGGTCTGTTAGCTTTTGTTCAAAAATCAAAATGTCTAGAAAATACCTCAAGATTAGTTTGACTCACCTTTCGAAAACCTTTGTGATGGTAAAAAAATAGCTCGTGCCTAAATAGAAAAGCTTTGAACCAGGATGCAATTAAGGGTTCACTTCGTGTTCCTTTGCGAAAACCTTTGTGAACTCAACAGTTTAACGCGGATAATCAAAATTTCAAGAAAAAGAGGAATCCTTCTGCTCTGGTCTGGGTGAAAAATCGATCTCAAGTGGGATTATTTAAAGCAAGAAACTTCGTGTTCCTTTGCGAAAACCTTTGTGAACTTTGCGGTTAAAATAACAATAAAAAAAGTGAAGGATTTATTCCTTCACTTCTTCATAGTCTACATATTCGCCGCCTTCAATATCTCTCTGGCGCTTTTCCTGATGATCCTTTGGAATGAAATCCACGTGGACCCCGTCTTTTGGTCTGCCCGCCTGTTGCCGGGTTCGCTGCTCTTCCTTTGCGACATTATTTACATGCTGCGCAAATTTTGCAAGCTTGGTTCGAAGGAAATAACGGATGAGTTGGCCTAATAGCCAACCCACTCCGAGAAATATAATTAAAAACTTTAGCAAGGCTTTTCTTTTTTAGATTATCAAATTATCTGCTCAAATACAGATTCCGTTTTGCATAGATTTCCAAGAAGTAATCATCCATCAAATCATCGATGAAGTAAATTGCTTCTCCGGTTGACTTCATCTCCGGTCCAAGTTCCTTGTTGACATTTGGGAATTTGTGGAAAGAGAAAACGGGTTCTTTGATGGCATAACCCTTTTTGTAAGGTTTGAATTCAAAATCAGTCACTTTTTTCTCACCCAACATCACCTTTACGGCATAGTTGACATAAGGTTCGCGGTAGGCCTTGCAGATAAAAGGCACCGTTCTGGACGCTCTTGGATTCGCCTCGATAATATAAACCTTGTCGTCTTTGATTGCAAACTGGATATTGATTAGTCCAACTGTTCGTAAGGCTAAAGCGATTTTATGAGTATAAGTTTCGATCTGGCGAATCACCAAATCCCCCAAATTGTAGGGGGGCAAGACTGCATAGGAATCACCTGAGTGAATTCCTGCAGGCTCAATATGTTGCATAATACCGATGATATAGACATTTTCTCCGTCGCAAATCGCATCTGCTTCCGCTTCTATGGCTCCTTCCAAAAAGTGATCAAGCAAGATCTCATTGTTTGGAATATCCCGAAGCACATTCACCACATGCTGCTCTAATTCCTTCTCATTGATCACGATCTTCATTCCTTGACCGCCCAGTACATACGAAGGTCTCACCAACAGTGGGAAGCCAATCGTCTTGCAAAGCTCCAATGCTTCATCCGTGTTGTGAATCGTACCAAACTCAGGATATGGCACGTCCAAGTCTTTCAACAGCGTAGAGAATCTGCCTCGATCCTCGGCCAGGTCAAGAGCTTCAAAGCTCGTCCCGATAATCTTGATGCCGTATTTCTCCAGCTTTTCTGCCAGCTTCAAAGCAGTCTGACCACCCAGCTGTACAATTACTCCAAGCGGATTTTCGTGTAAAATAATCTCGTAAATATGCTCCCAGAATACCGGTTCGAAGTAAAGCTTATCCGCAATATCAAAATCCGTGGACACCGTCTCTGGATTGCAATTGATCATGATGGTCTCGTAACCACATTCCTTGGCAGCCAAAACACCGTGTACACAAGAGTAATCAAACTCGATTCCTTGGCCGACTCGGTTTGGACCGGAACCCAAAACCACCACTTTTCTCCGGTCTGAAGAAATCGACTCATTTTCATCGCCGAACGTTGAGTAGTAATAAGGAGTCTTCGCCTCAAATTCTGCCGCGCAAGTATCAACCAGCTTATAAACCCGCTTGATTCCCATTTCGGTGTAGCGCTTGTCGAAGACTTCGCTTTCCAAACAATCTAGCAAATGCGCAATCTGTCGATCTGCATAGCCTTTCTTTTTGGCCAGCTCCATCAGTTCGGCAGGGATAGTATCTAAGTCATATTTTTCAATCTCCCCTTCCAAATGAATCAGATCTTCAATTTGCTTCAAGAACCATTTGTCGATTTGAGTAAGCTCGTGAATCGTGCGAAAGGAAATCCCAAGCTTAAAGGCGTCATAAATATGAAACAATCTATTCCAACTGGGATTAGCCAGTGAATACAAAATCTTGTCCTGATCTCTCAACTCTTTTCCATCAGCTCCCAGTCCATTTCGTTTGATTTCAAGGGATTGACATGCTTTTTGAAGTGCTTCTTGGAAATTTCTGCCTATTCCCATCACCTCTCCTACCGATTTCATCGAAAGTCCAAGTCTTCTGTCAGAGCCTTTGAATTTGTCAAAGTTCCAACGTGGAATCTTTACGATCACGTAGTCTATCGATGGTTCGAAATAAGCCGAAGTAGTCCCGGTAATCGAGTTTTTCAATTCGTCCAGATTGTAGCCGATAGCCAGTTTTGCAGCGACTTTAGCAATCGGATACCCTGTCGCCTTGGATGCCAAAGCCGAAGATCTGGATACACGAGGATTAATCTCGATTCCGATGATTTCAGAATTGTCATGGCTTACCGCAAACTGCACGTTGCATCCACCTGCGAAAGTACCGATGCTATTCATCATCGTAATGGCATAGTTACGCATCCGCTGATAGGTCGTATCCGGCAATGTCATGGCAGGCGCCACCGTGATTGAATCTCCTGTATGCACACCCATCGGATCAAAGTTCTCAATAGAACAGATTACGATCATGTTGCCGATATTGTCGCGCATCACTTCGAGCTCATATTCTTTCCAGCCCGTGATGCTCTGTTCGATCAAAACCTCATGTACCGGTGAAGCTTGAAGTCCAGCGACCAAGTATTTTTCAAAATCCTCTTCTTTTTCCACAAAAGCTCCGCCTGCTCCACCTAGAGTATATGATGCTCTGATAATCAACGGAAACCCGATTTCTTGTGCGATTTCTTTTCCCTGAAGAAATGAAGTGGCAGTTGCGCCTTTACACACGCCGACACCGATTTTTTCCATCAGAGCTTTAAATTTCTCCCGATTTTCGGCAGTGTCAATCGCATCAATATCTACTCCTATCATGTGCGTATTGAACCTTTTCCAAATCCCCGCTTTGTCACAATCAATCGCCAGATTCAAGGCAGTCTGACCTCCCATGGTGGGAAGAACCGCGTCTATATCGGGATGATCGGTTAGGATTTTGATAATTGATTTCTTTTCCAGCGGGAGCAAATACACATTATCAGCTGTGACTGGATCCGTCATGATCGTCGCCGGATTAGAGTTGATCAGCGTAACCTTGATTCCTTCTTCACGAAGCGAGCGAGCCGCCTGAGAACCTGCATAATCAAACTCGCAAGCTTGACCAATGACGATGGGACCGGAACCAATTAGAAGAACGTGCTTGATGCTACTGTCTTTAGGCATTAGAGAGGGAGGTTGAAGAGAAAGTTTTGCTTAAGTCCAAATTGGGGCAAAATTATAAAAATTATCCAAAGGAGCATGGTAAAATCTGATTTAATCCCTCCAATTTCTTTGGAAAATATACTTAAGATCGTTTAACTGAGGGCTTATTGTCTTCTGAAATTCACTGAAATTCAATAAGTTATATTATATTATTTTCCTCGACGATGTCAGTAGCCAAATTATATTTTCCGCACCTCGACTACGCTCGGTTTCCGAATATATTTGCTCTTGAGGTGGGAGGGGAAAGTGCGGTATCGCCGCACATTCCCCTCCCATCTTGATAAAACACTCC
>Ga0136587_1000301_pt1 | contig 13752 bp, 14 predicted proteins | sample AntRauMFilla1563_FD_101386 | JGI IMG/M metagenome (GOLD analysis project Ga0136587, IMG submission 101386) | Saline lake microbial communities from Rauer Islands, Antarctica - Metagenome Filla 1 #563 | ecosystem: Environmental > Aquatic > Non-marine Saline and Alkaline > Saline | place... | reverse complement strand
TGTGGTGGAGAAGGCAGAGGCCGAGGCCGAGTACACGCGCTCGGAGAACGACGTCAATCGCGAGCGGTACAACAGCCGCGAGCTCGGAGCACTGGACGGCATGCCTCTCGGCGGCATCGATGAGCGCAAAAATAAAATTGCCATGCCAAAGCCCTACCTTTTGCGCAGCGACGGCTCGGACCACTACGCGGATCGCGTGCGCATCTTTGCCAAGTGCATCTCCGGCGGCCGCAAACACGAAATGATTGACATCATGATGATGACGCAGAGTCTGTGAGCGTGGCTGATGGTGTACTTTTATTGTGAGCACTGAATAAAGAATCAATTGAGAGGTTCCGCTTCAGTGGCGCCTCTACCTACCCAGTACTGTGCAAGAACCCCGTTCGAGCACCCATCCACAGTCCGCGGACGGTTCTTGAACCCGGTCGCGGGGCGAGTGGGATTTCTCATGCGAATGTATGCCATTAATGCATCTTTGTATTCGTCACGGACATACCAACGATAGAGTCTCGAGGCTATTTCTGTATCTGTCAAATACAAAAGGTTTGTTGGTGAAGTGTACAAAGCCATGGCAATGTCGTGGCATTCGTTGTTGTCCTTTCTATCATCTTGGAACTTGAGCGCCCTCTGAACATAATTGTATATTAACTTGTAATCATCAGTTTTTGACCACCAGTCTGGTGCAAATTTTGCCCTCCGCATTCCGGTCGAGGGTCGATTGGGATTGTGCGCGTAAATGTGTTGCATCAACGCAACTTTGCATCGGTCTTCGATAAACCAATGGTCGAGTCTGTTGGCGATTTCTGTATCCGACAAATACACAAGGCTTGATGGTGAAGTGTGTAAAGCCATGGCCATGTTATGGCAAATGTCGTTGTTCTCTCCATTACTTTTGAACACGAGCGTCTTGTGGAGATAAGCGTACATCGACATGTAAGAATCACTCTTTGACCACGAAGCGTCTTCAAATTTATGCCGCACCATTCTACCGACAATTCTTCGCCGTCTTTAATATTATAAACGAACAGTAGATGGCAGTAATAAAACAATCAATCCGCCTCCAAGTAATCCAGCAGTTTTGCATTCCTGTACCTGCCGCTCAGCCTGGTGGTGACAGCTTCGGCCACTTTTGCGCGGATACGCTCGAGCACATCTATTTTCTCTTGTGCAGTTGGGTTGAGTGTCCGAAATTCGAACAGCAGCTCCGCACAGTCCTCTTGATTGGCGGCCCGCACGGCGTAAAGACCGTCATATATGTGATGATGCGGCTTGAGTTCGTCTTTCCAGTACCCCACCAAATACAAGTTCATGTTGCGCTTTTTTTTCCGCATTAATTTCTGGGTCAGCATTGCACGTGAGCGGGGCCGGCGCCAAAGGTTAAATACCAGGCAATGACACGTTTTTTTTTCGGCACAATCTGCTGTGTGCACTTGGCCGCGCGTGCATTTGAGAAGATGCGGCGTCAGGGCGGCAGCTCGGGCAGTCGGAAGCGCAAGAGCAGCGACCCCGGACACGACACGAGCACCGAGAGTGCCGAGCATGTGAACATCGAGGCCGACGCTGCGACGCCAGGGGACGCTCTGTCTGTCGATGAGAGCACGCTCCTTCGCATAAGCCGAGTCTTGGACTGGCACGCATTGAACGACTGTCTGTCGAGTGTCCCTGCGGTCTCCACCTTTGACACACGCACGCTGCTCGACAGCATCCCGTTCTGCAAGCTGCTGGCGAGCATACGGCCGTCCGTGAAAGGCCAGGAAATTCCGCTCGTGACGCGCATCTATGAAGAGCAGTACATGCGCCAGTGCATCGGGGCCCACGAGCAGCCGTGCTGCATGGGCAAGCAATGCGAATGCATGACGATCAACAAGGAGCACCCGTTCGTGGGAGTTCGGTTTGTGATACCCAACACCGACGTGGGCAGCAACGGCATGTGCGTCCTGTGTCTGCGCAAAATGACCACGCTGCTGTTCTACCGCACGATCCAGAAGGGCATTGAGGTGCACACGACAATTCAGCGGCACGGCAACATATGCAATCAGGTGGGCGAATATCATCCCAGCGTCATGCTCATCTGTCCTCCCAACGGTCCCGTGGAGAGCATGCCGCTGCCGATTGTAGCGCACCAGCGCAACCGGTACGAGGTCGTTCTGGTGCACGGGGTGTGTTATCTCAAGCAGTTGCGAGTCGGCATGCTGGATTTTCAGTAGGCCTCACCACAGAAGCACCGCCGCGCGTCTACACCCTGTTTCCAGAAGGGGTTTTTGACCTGCAGCGGGTGGTGAGGCCCACTGCCCCGGACCTGCTCGCCGAGATGAGCAACAGCGAGGTGAGTCAGATCGTACACGATTTGCACCAGCGGATGAACAATGGCGAGGACACGCAAGTCGAGATCGACCGCTACCTCCTGTATGTGTATTTGGAAGCCAGTGCTTGTCCTCTGTTGAAGGCCCTCCCGTGGCAGAGTTTCATCGTGCGCGCCGAGCATGTTCCCGACATGAGACACATGCCCGACATTGGCAAGGAGATCCGCGATATGCTCATGTTCATGCCCACACAGAACTGTATCCATCGTGTGCTCCAGTACAGCATGCCGTACATTAAGCACAACCGGCTCAATTTTCCGTTATATGAGGACATCACAGCAAACGACCTGACCAAGATGATTCGGGTGGTCATGGCGTGCTGTCTTGGAATCCTGCGCGCACACACGAAGCGGCCGGTGTTTGCGTTGCGGGTCAAGCTGTACGCCTTCTTCCATGAGCTGCTCGCGCGAGGCTCGAGTGCCGACCACTATGTCTTTTGCACAGCGAACCTGTGTCTGCTGAGGGTGGCCATGATTGAGTACTTTATTATTTTCATGCACAAGTTCATGCCGGCGGAGAAGGAGGTGCTGTGCCAGCGATTCGAACTCAACAACACAACGGATGCGCTCTTCAACAGCTTCTGCCTCATTTTCGATGTGTTTCGGCAGACTGCGATGCAGGTGCCACACCTGGACTTTGTCAACATTAATATGCGGGCTCACATCGCCATCGAAAAGTGCAACCGTGTGACCAAGGGCAAAAACCGGCCGAGCAACAGCAGCGCCTGTTGTAAGCCAGTTTTTGCCACTGATGGGTTGCTGAAGGTGGCCATCCACTCGCACAGATTTGCGCACGCGAGCTACGCCATGCTGCAGCCGCAGCTACGCAACCTCGCGTGGAAGGAAATCCTGCAGATACAGACGATACACAACATTGTGGCCATAAGCAGCCTGCCAGCCAACATCCTGCGCATGCAGACCAGCCACCTGGCCAAAATCAGCATTGTAAACAGCAATTGCTTGACACACAGCACCATGCTGTTTGTGTGTCTGCGGTGCGCGTGCGCTGCCAACAAATTTGTGCTCAACAAAAAAATGCGCATCGTATCAGACGGCCGCTGCTTCTGCTCCGAGTGTGACGATGACGCTTACGTGCTGCGCGTGTGCACGCTGGGCCGCATAGTAAAGGTACGAGAGCAGTTCTTCTTTTTTTGCTGCTTCTGCTGCAGCACACACGAGTGGTCTGCAAATGGTCACGAATTTAGCAGCTGCAGCCGCACGACGCACAAAGACGACAAATTGCCGAGCTCAAAGTGCTGTCTGTGCACACGGAACACATCACTCTCGCCGTGGGAGGTGCTGGACGACGTTTTGGGGATGAAGCGCGACCTCATGCTCTGTCCCAAACATCGTCCACTCGCACACCAACAGAGCTCCGTGTACAATGTACAAACGCTGCGCCTCGCGGTTCTACACAAGCTCAACCGCTACCGTACCTCGGCACTTGAGATCACAAACCTTTAGCCTGTCTTCGTCGTTGTCAATAAACTAATGTATGGTATCACTCGCTGTTACGCATCTCCTCCGCTGAAGTTATTTAAACCCGAGCCGCAGCACAAGAAATGCGCGGCCTCCTGTATGCATACATCATTCTCAGTGCGGTAGCTATATTGATATTTCGCAACTTGTACACCATAATTCAACCTGCGCTGGTTGCCCTTTACTACGTGTCCAAAACAGTTCTCATATGACGCGGGAGCAGTGCGCCTTTTTTTTACAATCATTCCTGCTGCATGTACCCGTCGACATGTTTTCAGGATGTCTGTACCAGGCGACTCCATGGCTTCGGGCTTGTTGTCCTCACCGAGCAGCCTTCCTTCGGAGTCTGTGCCGGTCCCTGTAATCATTCAATTACCGTCTGAAGCCGCTGAATACTCGCTTCCCGCCCCAGAGCGCGTGTCGCGTGCGAGTGCTGGCGTCGCCCGGCAGCGGATCCAGGACACGCTTGAATGGGAAAACTGCGATGAGAACTCCAACCGCTTCCAAGCCGTGGCGCAGCAGTTTGAAGACGACTTTAACGGAGAACATCTGGAAGATGGCGAGATCGACGAAATCTCTGCGTCGGAATCTTGTGACTCTGCGTCCAGCTCGGATGGCGACGAATCGTACGAGTCGTCCTTTGTGACGGACGGCAGCGGCACGGAAGAGGAAGACAGCGAAGATGAGTGGACGCCGGTGAAGCGAGTGTGCTCTCACGCAGAAGCCACTCTGAAACCCTCGGGGCACACCACAACAGACCAGCCAGAAGGACCACCGAAAGCATCAGATGACGCTTGCGTCTCCGCGGCCTCGATGCTCGAAGAGAACCCTTGCAACTCTATAGAGCCGGATGTGCCGGCGCCGGAGTCGCCTCAGACACCCTCATACCCAGCGGACACAGCAGATTTAACAAACGAAGCTGGCCGCCTGCACGCCGTGGAGCCGCACTCGCCCACCGGCTTCTACAATCTGTGGGTGCTCTGACGGCAGGGCGTGTACCAGTCACGCCGGCCCATCGACGACGAGACGCTGCCGACCGCAGCTGGTGGGCATGACAGAAGCGCCTGTGCGCCGCCCGTTTGCAAAATTGTTTGCAAACCCACCCATATTCATCTTGGCTGCCAACGTTGCCATGGGGATTAGGGAATCGGTTGTCGACAAGGGTCTAGAAGCCTCGACTCGAACCGGGTCTTTCATAGGCTGCGGCACTTTGGGCATACTCTGGAAGTTCTGCATCACCAAGGAAAATATCATGAGCACAATGCTGACAAAGAGGAGCATCACAAAGAAAGACCGCTGGTATTCGCAGCGAGGCATATTGGCGGTGGTGATCTGCGTGACGGGATCAAACTCAAAAAACACTTGCCCCGTTTGGTATTCCGCCGTGTAGTGCCTGCCGATGAGCGCCAGCACGAGCATGTTGGCAAGATCGATGTCGTCGTCCTTGACCTGAATATGCATAGTTGTTTGCTCTGTCCCGTTCGTGCTCGTTGCAGGCGCCTCGTGAATGACCAGCACGGCCGATGTTTCCCGTACAAATGTCTGTATGAGGCTAGAGGACATACAGTTTGTTGTGTCGTAAGAGATCGCCATGTCTGTCCGAATACGAATAAACTGCTGCAACGATTTCATCAGATTGTCGCATTGCACCCGCACCAGTCTGGGTTCGCTGAGAGCGCTGCCACACACGAGGTTCTGGAACAAGAAGAGAAACAACACGCCGAGCATGCGCAAACATGGCATTGCACTCTCGCTTTATGCCCTTTAATAAAGGCTCCCAACGCCAAAGAAAATTACAGAATCAAACTGTATGGCGAGCCCTGTGACCGATTCGTAAGCATGACGAATTATTCCGTGCATGTGACGCGGCTGCTCGCTGCGAACGAGCACGGGCCTTTGCTCAACGCTCAGGTGTTTGCTCACAGCCTCGATCGGCTGAGCCAGCCGTCGACACAGCAGCTCGAGCTCCTACAGAGCTTACAGATGCTCGAGAAGTTGCGGGAGGAGACTCACAATCTGCTTGACTTGTGCGAACAAAGAGGATTGTCGGCACTGTCTGCCTTGTGCCGAAAAGTCATGCACCATGCGAACTGCGAATTCTCCCTGGTGCACCGGTGGGGTGTCTGTGCTTGGACCGGTCACACCGTCAACGAATTTCTTTGCGTCTCCGTGAATACAGCGGAAGTTTGTATTGACAGCAGGTTTGGCGCCTTTGTCCAAAGTCTGTGGAACATGTCTCACCTGGAAGTCATCGAGTCGTTGCGAATGGACGAGAGCGAGCCTACAGAGGGCATCACAGTGTGTGCCGAGGAGGTCGCGCTGTGCTATCTCACGTCCTTTGCGCATGTCAAGTCCACGCTCGGTATAACTCTTGCGAAACTGCATGATCTCTCACTCGTAGAAGAATCACAAAACTCAGAACATTGAGGGAGCAGAACAAGGTCGCGACAATATACTCGATCAGAATGGCGTGAAACACATTCGACAGCATCGCAAAAACACTGAAGAGCACGCACATGACTATGTGCACGCCCTCCACTGCAAAGTACGACGCACGGCGCAGTCTCGAGAAGCGCATGGAGAACGGGCTGCTGATATAGTACTGATGACTGATCATGGCATGCAGTGTACAGAAGCCAGTTAGGAACACCACCACACTCACGATGTGCTGCTCTTCTCGGCCTGGCCACTGCATGGAGCTGCGGCGGTGATCAAAAGCTGTGAGGGCGCCCCAGGCTGCGACTACGGCCACCGACACGGCCATAAAAATGACATCTACCGTGGTGGGTGAGGGTGAAGGCTTTAGTGCTGTGAACACCGCGAACAATTGCAGAACTATCACGGACAAGACGCTGCCAATAATGTGTGGCAGTATTTGCCACCATGTAGGGCTGTGTTGACACACCATGAGTTTTTCGCTGATGTATTCCATGCCCGCCACGCTGAACTCGTAGTTTGGTAGGAGCGTGGGTGCTTTCTCACAGAAATCTGCAAGCAGCAACATTGTCAGCAAAAAAAAGGCGATGTGCGCCGCCGCATACACTCGTATTGATTCTACGTCCATTGCCTGTGTCTAAGCCGTCGCATATACTTCAGAAAGATCTAAATTAACTGTATACGACAAGATGCTGTCCATCACGTAAATGCGCAAACGCACCTACACGCCGCTTTCGGGGCGTTTCGGACAAACCGACGCATTGGTGGAAGACATTGAGGCGTACTACGAGCAGATGCAGACGGCCGTGCCACAGGCGGCGGTCGAGGAGCACGGCAACGCCACACCTCTGTCTTCTGTGCACAACCTGGTTGGCACGTCAATGGTCGAGAAAGCCTTCCGCATCCTGGACCTGCGCATCATCAGCCGACTGCTGCCCAACTGCGTGTACGACCAGCAAAAATTCGCAGCGATTACCATTCGCATTCACCGGCCGAGCTGCACGGTCCTCTTGTTTACCAGTGGCAAAATGGTGCTCACGGGGTGTCGCAGCTACATCCAGTGTGTGTTGGCCGCCCACCAGGTCGTGCGCCTGCTGCGAAAGGCTTCGCCGGGGTACCATTTCTGCCTGCGCAATGTGAAAATACAAAACATCGTGGGCAACGTCGACCTCCATCTCACGGACCACGTGCTGGATTTGGAGCGCTTCCACATGGATCAGAGCATTTTTTCAACCTACCAGCGCAACATGTTTCCCGGCCTCATTTACCGTCCGGATAACAGTCCCGTGGTCCTGCTCATGTTTTCGTCTGGCAAAATTGTCATTACGGGCGGCAAGTCTGTCTCCGACGTCGCCGATGGCTGGCAGGCGCTGTGGCCTGTGGTGCAGCGCTACATCTGTGCACCGACCGCCGCGGGCCGCTATAGCACGCCTCTGTAGACAAGCTCACGTAGTTGATATTTTGAAATCCAAGGCCATGGTGCGCTGCCCTGCGGGGATTTTCACAACCACGCGCTTCTGCTGGCTGAGAGGCTCGAGAAGCCGGTGCAGTGCACTCGGCGATGTCTTCTGTGCGTCAATGTTCGTGCCCAGCACGCCCGCCTGCTGCAGGATCTCTGTCACAAGCTTGCTGCAGAATGTGTGATGCGGGTTGGACGAGGCGGGGGCCCACAGAAAACACGACGTCATTTGCAAAGAGCTGAAAGTAAGGCCTTGCGAGAACATGTGTTCGGCGTGGCCGGATGCCAGTGTGTGCTGCACATCGCTGCACGGCACGTGCAGGCAGGAGTAGTTTGGGGAGTCGAACGTGCGCGGGCGCAGCAGCACCTTGCTGCCCATGTATATCGAGCACGAACGGTCGTCGGACAACTGTACTTCCACGTGGCAGAAGGGACTGTCGAGTCTCGACACCAGCTTGTTCACAAACCCCTCTGAATCCGCGGCAGGATCGTAGAACCACACACGCAGTGTTTTCATTTACAGAGCACATGGCGCATTTTTATATAATAAAGTACACGACCGTGTGATCTGGCGCGTCGTGGTCGCCTCCGTGCCAGACACACCTAAGCACACACAACACACAACAACACAACTACACAAGTACAGGACTATCGCTGCGCCCGGGACTGCAGGAAGGAGGTCAGGTCGTTACGACTGACGTTCGTCGCCGTCCGCACCTGCGGGGCAGCCTGGGAGTTTATGAGTGACGTCTGCAAGGCCTCCATTTTGTGTTGCAAGGCCTGTAGCTGCGACTGTGCGGGACTCGCAGCAGTGTTCTGCATGGACTGCATGGATTGCACCGCCTGCATATTTTGCAAGGATTGCGCCGACTGGTTCTGCTGAGTTCGCACGGCGTCCAGGCTTTGGCGCTGTGCAGCCACGTCGGAGCGCATCGAGCGAAGTTCGTTCTTGTGGTGCTGTAGGCCGGCACTGAGCGTGCTGTTGCTTTGCTCCATTCCAGTGCGGAGAGAACGTACCAAGCCGCCCTGCTCCGTAATGTTGGAATTCACGGCGGTGCTGTGCGCTTGTAGGTCCTGCTTCAGCGTTCGGATCTGACTCTGGTGGTTCATCAATCCAGAGTCCATGGCCTGCAACTGCCGCTGCGTGTCCTGCATCTGCTCCCTGGCGGCGACGAGGCCTGCGTGGTCCACCGTGCGGTTGCCCGAGCTTGTGTTGTATTCACTTCGCAAAGACCGGATCTCGTTGCGGTGGTTTTGGAGGCCTGCGTCCACAGACCTGAGCTGATTGGCAATCTGGTGTGACATGGACGCGTGGGTGTTGTACTCGTCACGGAGAGCAAGCACATTGTCGTTGCACTCATCCGCCACGCGCAGGTTCTCGGCGAAGTGCTCCGACATCTCGGATTCGTACGTGTTCATGCGCTCCTCGTTGGCGCACAGTTGTTCGTTGTGCAGTCGAGTCAATCCGTGGGATGATTCAATCTCCTGCTTCTGGTTGCGAAGGCCCTGGTCCATCAGATCCAGGGTCTCGGCATGTTCTCCCGAGACTGCCAGCACATACGCAATGTCGCTCTCGAGCGCGTCGATTTTTCTCTGCGTCTCCCGCAAGATCTCCGTGTGATGGCGCAATCCCGCGTCCAGGTGCGTGGTGTCGTCGACCATCGGTTGCACCTGTGGTTGCTGCAGCACAACTCGAGGTTCCAGCGTGGCCGCCTGGGCGGACGCACTGGTTGCGGGCGGAGAGGCGTCAAAGCGCAGCTCGCCCTGCAGCGTGTCGATGCGTTTCTGCATGATCTCGAGCTGACGGGCAATGTGCGGCGGTACATCACTCAGCACTTCGGTCGCAGCAGCAGACTCGATCGCAGGCTTGCCGCACAATTCGCTGGCGATGCGAGACGCCACGTCTGCAATTTGCTCGTTGGATAGAAACACAGGCGAATTGGCAGCAGTGACCAGCGGTGCGCTGATCTTGACCGGCATAATTTGCATATTAACCGTGTGGCCGTTGTTGTCGAGATTCACTTTGTATTCGCTAGCAGTCGACAGGTAGTCTGGCTGCTTGTTTGCCAGCATGCTCGAAAAATTCAGCCCTGGCCTGTAGTCAATGACCGCCACGTTGCTGAAATCGTTGGCGCTGTGCGTGGCAAAAGGCGCCCTCTGCGGATGGTTGGCTCGAGTTCCACTTGTCATTGCCTTGGTGGCGAACGACATTATCCAGTGAAACTCTGGTGTTAAATACGAATAATGTCACACATTGACACGGTCTCGTGCCAGCGTTGCCTGTAGAAAGAAAATCCATGTTGTTGCGCTTGCAAACATAATGGTGTACATTACGGTGATGTACGCAGCGTTCGTGGATATCGAGGTCGTCATTTTGCGTGGCGTTTTCTCGACATTTATACTACAAACCTGCTGCCCACACTTCACTGTGCTTTGTCAGGTGTGCATCAGAGACAAGAGGACATTCCCGTCCGACCCGTTTTGCACGGCAAAACCACATAGTGTGTAGTAGCGGAGGGTGTGTTCCTCTTCACTCGTGGTGGGAATTTTGACGCTCATGAGCGCCTGGCTTTCAGTGAGTTCTGTGATAAAGTGTTCCATCATCTCGCGCACCGTGTCGTGATGTGCTGCGTAGATCTTGTGCGACGTGTAGATGCCCAGGACCGTGCTGATGTCATCGGAAACCTCGACAGGGATCACGCCACAAATTAGTCCGTCACACTGGTAAACAACACCATACGTGGCCTTGCGAATGGTGTGTGATGCTCTGGTGTTGTTGCGGTCGAGGAGCAACTGGAAGCTAGAGGGCCTCAGCGCATTCAACGAAGCAACATCTGTCTTGTAAAGAAACATCTCACTACACACACATCTGTGTATATACGACAAGAGTCCTTGGAGTCAATGCATACTTCGGTGTTTTTATTCAAACTCAAACAAATCGTTAACACATTGACAATTGCCGCGATGCTCCTCCCGACTTTGCAAGCGCTCACGCCGTCCACATCTTCATTCTACACCGAGTTTGAGGTGAGTGTACCCGCCAACTCCACTCTCGTGGCAGACATCCTTCTTTTTGTGCAGCAGTTGTGTGAGGCCATGCCTTTGCTGCCCTGTGCGACCAACCACAACGTCACTATTGCACCATAGCCACAAACATGAACACACTTGAAATATACCTAATCCCATTGGATGGCGGTGCGCTTCTTCTGACCGCCCGCGCCTTTGCGCTCCGGCTTGAAGCGGAGGCGCATCTGGTGGCGAAGGACGCCCGCCGGCTGTGCGCCTTCAACCCCCGTGTCCAATTCGGCAAGAACAGTCTCAAACGGCGCATTGTACGGCGCCAGATACAAGTCCAGCGAGTGCCCTCCCTGCAGCGCCGTTTCGTCAGTCAGGAAATGCGCCGACTTCCTTTCCTTCTCGAGCGCCTTGTCCGCTGTGAGCTGGATAGCCCAGTACACAGCACACTTGCCCGGGGTGGCCAGCGCGAGGCCGGGGTTTGTCCACAGAACTGTGCCCTTTTCCGTGACACCGCACTTGAGAATGGCTTCGTCCGAGCATGGGATGCCCCACGTCTCGTGCGCGCAGGGCCACTCCACCAGGCCGTTCACGATGTGCATCAGAAGCAGATTGTTCCAGTCAATGGCCAGAGCGGCCACCGAGTGCGTGTGCCTCAGCGGGTCGGAGGTGGGCCTTTCGTCCAGCATCACCAGCATCTTGACGGCCTTCATGGCAATGGCTACGTTGACGAGCTTGAGCGCCTTTTCTGGGTGCACGCTGAAAACTTTCCCAAGCTGTTCCCACGAGAAAAAAACCTCTGGCAGGTTCGGGGCGACATTGCACATGACAAGCGTATCCGACTCCGAGTCCAAAGTGGCGTGCGCGAGGGCGTCCGGGATGCAAGCAAAGACCTTAATAGCATCCTTCGCAACAAGGTTGGCAATGCTGGGTTGAAGTCGGCTGCGCGCCTGCACACCGTCCACGAGTTCCTCACTCTGCGGGACGCCTGCAAACACCCCGAGCAGACACGACGGCGACACGAGCTTGCCCTTGCGGAGCTTGAGACCACGTCCAATCGCAGTCTGCACGCTGTTGTTCGAGGACAACACCAACGCCATGAGGCTCTTGGCTGCGAGTATGTCCTGGACCTTGACAGGCCCCTCGCTTTCTTCCTGGCCAGCACCAGCGTCGCCCGCCTCCTTTTTTGTCGTGTCGTTCTTGAACAACTCCATGCCCTCCTGGCGCAAGAAGAAAGAGAAGCAGGTTCCTGGTTCAATCACAGTCGTGGCATCAACAAGGATATCCGCGTCCGCCACCTTCATCTCGGACACCCTCACCCCGCGATCTTTGTTCGTCGCGCCCTTGTCAAAGGGGTAGAATCGAGTGTCGCCATTCTCGGTGACCTCGTAAAGAACCTTGGTCTCCACCTTTCCGCCCTTCTTGCCGCCGGGATAAGTGAAAGGCACGTTGGAAAAGCCTGGAGGCCCAACTGCAAGCACAGAGAAGTTTACGGTGACCCAATCCCTCCCGGAACTCATCTCCGAAAATCGCTCGGAAGTCAATGGAACGTCATTGAGCAAGACCACGAGCAGCTCGACGTCTGGCTGGCGCGGGCTCAAGGTCTTGCCCGGGCGCCATGTGCTCGGAATGACGGAGAGCAGATTGCACCACTCCCGGAAGTTCTCTGGGGTCTCATAGAGCTGCCGAGCACGAGCTGCGCCTCCCTGCACCCTCGGTTTCACGGACAAAGCATTGTCCTGTAACGGCACGGTGCTCAGCGGCTCTGCTCCCTCATCTGCTTCGAGAGACGACTCACGGGACCCCGTAACAGACACGCTCTTCTCCACTGCTTTCTTCATTTTGCAATGCTTGTTCTCCACTACTCGAGATTCGATTCCATTTGAGGAGCAGATTGTGGAATGCAATTCTGATTTTAATGCGTTTCAAATATTTAAGGTTCGTGGATTTGATTTTGATGAGTTCGCGCACGAGCCATCATGTCCGCCCGCGCTAAAAGTCCCGGCCGGATTGCTTGCGATAATGCCGCCAAGGTTACACGTATGTTTGTAGGCCCTCGCAAGATCAAGCATGTCCTCGCCTTGGGGCTACCTTGCCTTCTGATACATGGTGACGACTTTATCAACGTGTTTGCGGATTTTCTGACATGTCCTACAGGAGACAGCCTCTTACACTTATCAGCAGATGCACATCTTGCGTTGTACACGGGCAGCAGAAAATTATCTAGCGAAATCGGAAAGCTTTGTGTCGCCCAGGTGTTCCTGATGGAGAAATTATGGAATAGTACCAAAAATACTGACCGCTCCAAACCGTTCGAGGACAGTGTGTTGAAGTGGTTGGCGACTCCCGAAGTGGCAAAATTCGTTACCGTTGACCAGCAGATTGTCAAACAGTTTGCTGATTTTTTGATTCTGAGCGAATCGTGGAAAGATGCTGCAAAAAAACTCTTGGGGGAACCGAAAAATAATATTCCTCTCGCCATGGTGCAGCATCTGTATGGCGATGGCGACACACCTGCGGATACGGACGCAGGGGACCAATCGTCTTGTTTGAATAAGGTTGAAAAATTATTAGATGGCCTACAGAACTGGGCGAATGGCCCGAAGAAGGGCGAGGCAGATGATAATGATGACAGTGACGAGCAAGACCCGGTTGTCGAGAAAAAGCCAGACAGTCCCTGGCACCCGACGCCCACATACATTTTGTCATGGGTGTGGTATATCATCAATTGGGCTCCCATCATGTATATGTATTGTGAAGGGTGTAACAATCTGGCGGCCCATGCCGAGCAGAATCTCTTTCAATACTGCGGGTTCGTGCACACAGCAGAATTTGCAGAAAAAGTCCAAAAATATCTAAGCCATATTCCTACGGCGGTTGCATGGATCAGCATCTTGTGGCGCAAGTTCATGAATGCGAGAAAGCCGCCAGAACAGCGTGTATCTTGCACTGCACCGGTGGTTCTGCTGTTTTTTGCTGCACTCCAGAATATTGTTCATGT
>Ga0136587_1000284_pt1 | contig 14068 bp, 12 predicted proteins | sample AntRauMFilla1563_FD_101386 | JGI IMG/M metagenome (GOLD analysis project Ga0136587, IMG submission 101386) | Saline lake microbial communities from Rauer Islands, Antarctica - Metagenome Filla 1 #563 | ecosystem: Environmental > Aquatic > Non-marine Saline and Alkaline > Saline | place... | reverse complement strand
TATTCCGGGGGCGGTTGTCTATACCTCGGTTGGGGCGGGTCTGGGCGAGGTTTTCGCGCGTGGCGAGACGCCGGATCTGGGCATCATCTTTGCGCCGCAGATACTGTTGCCGATATTGGGGCTGTGCCTGCTGGCGCTGTTGCCCGTTGGGCTGCGCGTGCTGCGCGGCAGAAAAGGATTATAGCGGATGAAACGGATCGAAACGGATATCTGCGTGATCGGCGCAGGATCGGGCGGGCTGTCCGTGGCGGCGGGTGCGGTCCAGATGGGCGCGCGGGTTGTGCTGATCGAGGCGCATGAGATGGGCGGTGATTGCCTGAATTTTGGCTGTGTGCCGTCCAAGGCATTGCTGGCCGCCGCGCACAAAGCGCATGCGACAGGCACCGCAGCATTCGGGGTGGCGGGCCATGACCCCGCCCCTGATTTCGCGGCGGCCAAGGATCATGTGCAAGCCGCCATCGCCACCATCGCGCCGGTCGATAGCCAGGAACGGTTCGAGGGGCTGGGCGTGCAGGTCATCCGCGACCATGCGCGCTTCATCTCGGACCATGAAATTCAGGCAGGCGAGACCGTGATCAGCGCGCGGCGCTTTGTGGTGGCGACCGGATCGCGCCCGTTCGTGCCGCCGATCGACGGGCTGGAGGATGTGCCATACCTGACCAACGAGTCGCTGTTTGACCTGCGCGACCGGCCCGATCACCTGCTGATCATCGGTGGCGGGCCCATCGGCATGGAAATGGCGCAGGCGCATCGGCGGCTTGGCAGCAAGGTTACGGTTCTGGAAGGCGCCAAGGCAATGGGCAAGGACGACCCGGAGGCGGCAGCCGTGGTGCTGGACACCCTGCGCAACGAGGGGGTGGAGATCATCGAGGGCGCGCAGGTGAAATCCGTGAGCGGCGGGGCGGGCGATATCACGCTGACCACTGATGACGGGCAGACCGTGACCGGATCGCATCTGTTGATCGCGGTGGGGCGCGCGGCGAATGTCGACAAGCTGGACCTGGAAAAGGCGCATGTGGATTACGACCGCAGGGGCGTGACCGTGGACCGGGGCCTCAGGTCCACCAACAAGCGCGTCTATGCGGTGGGCGATGTGGCGGGGGGCCTGCAGTTTACGCATGTGGCGGGGTATCATGGCGGGGTTGTCATCCGGCCCATCGTTCTGGGCCTGCCTGCCAAGACCCGCACCGATCATATCCCTTGGGTCACATATACCGACCCCGAACTGGCGCAGGTGGGCCTGACGGAGGCAGAGGCCCGCAAGGCGCATGGTGACAAGGTGTTCGTCGCGCGCGCCGACATGGCCCATAACGACCGCGCCATCGCCACCGGGCAGACCACGGGTTTCGTCAAGGTCATGGTGGTGCGGGGCAAGCCCGTGGGGGCCACCATCGTGGGCGCGCAGGCGGGCGAGCTGATCCAGCTTTGGGCGCTTGCCATCGCCAGCGGCCTGAAGATGTCTGCGATATCGGGAATGGTTGCGCCTTACCCCACATTGGGCGAGATTAACAAACGTGCCGCAGGGGCCTATTTCAGCCCCAAGCTGTTCGACAACCCATGGGTCAAGCGCGTCGTGCGCGTGGTCCAATGGATCGGACGGCCCTGAGACGACGGTGCCGGCCACGGCGAAAGGCGAGCTTTGCTGAATTCACTATCAGGGCGCTTCCTTATCCTGACCATCATCTTCGTGATGCTGGCAGAGATATTCATTTTCGTGCCCTCCATCGCGCGGTTCCGCGAGGATTACCTGTCCTCGCGGCTGGAACGTGCGCAGATTGCGTCACTGGCGCTTTTGGCGACGGATGGGATGATCGACGATGATCTGGAGGCCGAGTTGCTGGAAAACGCCGAGGTCTTGAACGTGGTTCTGCGCCGCGACGAGGTGCGCCAGCTGATCCTGTCGACCGAGAATGTCCCGCCGATTTCCTATACGTTCGATCTGCGCGACCCCAGTGCCTGGGAATTGATCCGCGATGCGATGCGGCGGCTGTTCATCACCGAGGATCAGACCATCCGCGTCATTGGGCAGCCGGTGCGCGATGCGGGCCTGTTGATCGAGGTGACGATGTATACGGCACCCCTGCGTGCGGCACTGATCGATTACGGTCTGCGCATTCTGGCACTGTCGGCGATGATATCGGGCTTTACCGCCGCACTGCTGTTCTTTGCGGTGCGCCGTCTGCTGGTGACGCCGATCAGCCGGGTGGTGACGCATATGAAGGATTACGCCGCCGCCCCCCATGACCGCAGCCGGATCATCGTGCCCGAGGCCACCGTGCGCGAGTTGCGCGAGGCCGAGTTGGCGCTGCAATCCATGCAGACCGACCTGACGGGCGCGTTGAAGCAACGCGAGCGGCTGGCACAACTGGGCGAGGCGGTGGCCAAGATCAGCCATGATCTGCGCAACATCCTGACGGTGGCGACCCTGATGGCCGACCGGCTGGAGGGGATCGACGACCCGACCGTCAAGCGCACGACCCCAAAGCTGGTCAATTCGCTGACCCGCGCGGTGAACCTGTGTGAAGGCACGCTGGCCTTTGGCCGCGCCGAGGAACCCGCGCCCACGATGAACCGGGTGCAACTGGCCGATGTGATCGATGACGTGCTGGAGAACGAGCGGCTGCTGGGCGAGGGCGATGGCGTGGAATTCCGGGTGGAGGTGCCTGCCAGTTTCATCGTGCGCTGCGACGCCGAACAGTTGCACCGGGTTTTGTCCAATCTTGTGCGCAATGCGCGTCAGGCCATCGCCGCCACCGGCAAGCCCGGTGAGATCGCCCTGACGGCGGGCGATGCCGAGGACGGTTGGTGGATCACCCTGCACGATACCGGGCCGGGGCTGCCGAAAAAGGCGCTGGAACATCTTTTCAAGCCGTTCCAAGGCGGGTCGCGCAAGGGTGGCAGCGGGCTGGGCCTGGCCATCGCGGCGGAACTGGTGCGCGGGCATGGCGGCACGCTGGATCTGGTGCAGACCGGGACCGATGGCACGACCTTCCGCGTCCAGATGCCAGCGGGCCTGCGTGTCTGAATTGAGGCTTGCACCCCAAGGCGCGCGGCGCTAAACCCCGGCCTCACGCGCTGGTAGCTCAGTTGGATAGAGTACTTGACTACGAATCAAGGGGTCGGGGGTTCGAATCCTCCCCAGCGCACCATCCCTACTTTTTCCGGATTGAAGTGTGTAATGCGCGGTATTCAGTCGATCGGATCAGCGGCTGCCGCAGCAACCCGCCGCTTGTCCCGGATGGCCAACCAGACCGACAGCGCAAGGAACCCGGCGGTCGCCAGGTAGAGGCCGAAGGATATCCAGCTGCTGATCAGCACGCCGTAATCCCCGCCGGAAATCGACAGCGCCCGGCGCAAGTTGTTTTCCATATCGGCCCCCAGCAACAGGCCAAGCACGAGCGGCACCAGCGTGATGTCCATCTTGCGCAGGACATAGCCCAACACGCCAAATGCGATCATGACCTGCAGATCGAATGTTGAATTGCTGATCGAGAAGACGCCCACAAAGCTGATGGCGACGACCAGCGGCATCAGCGCCCAAGTCGGGATTGCCATCAGGCGCGTGAACAGGCCAATAAGCGGCAGGTTCAGGATCAGAAGCATCACGTTCGCCATGTAAAGTGACGCGACAAGCCCCCAGACCAGATCGGGTTGGCGTTCAAACAACAGTGGCCCGGGCTGCACGTTGAGCGAGATCAGCATGGCCAGCATGACCGCGGTGGTGCCGCTGCCGGGCACGCCCAGCGACAGCATCGGGATCAGCGCGCCCGCCGAGGCCGCGTTGTTGCCGGCCTCGGGCGCTGCGACACCGCGCGGGTCGCCCTTGCCGAAGGTGCCGTTCTTGTTGCTGACCTGTTTTTCGATCGAATAGCTCATGACCGCGCCAAGCGATGCGCCCGCACCGGGCAGGACGCCTGCGACGAAGCCCACCACGGACCCGCGCAAGGTGGCCCAAAGCGTGCCGACCACCACCCTGACATCGGGTATCCATGTGGTCAGGCGGATCGCGGTATCACGGTCCTTGATGGCGCGTTCCAGCAGGAACAGCAGCTCGGAAATCGCAAACAGGCCGACCAGTGCCACGATGGGGTCGATCCCGTCATAAAGGTGGAACGATCCGCCGGTATAGCGCGGAATGCCGGTGCCTGGGTCCAGCCCGATCGTGGCGATCATCAGCCCGATCAGCGCCGACAGCAGTGTCTTGCGCGGATCGACGCCCGACAGGCCGCCGATGGTCGCAAATGCCATGACATAAAGGGCGAAATAGTCTGCAGGCCCGAAGTAGATCGCCGCGCGCGCCAGCAGCGGCGCAAACAGCGTCAGGCCGATGATCGCCACCGTGGCACCGATAAACGACGCCACGCCCGAGATGGCCAGCGCATTGGCCGCATGGCCCTGTTGCGCCATCGGATAGCCATCGAGCGTCGTCATTACCGCAGGCTCGTCGCCTGGGATATTCAGCAGGATGGAGCTGATCCGCCCGCCATACATGCATCCGAAATAGACCGCACTGAGCAGGATCAGGGACGCGGTCGCATCGAAGCCGAACGCAAATGTCAGCGGGATCAGGATGGCCACGCCGTTCACCGGACCAAGTCCGGGCATCGCCCCGATCAGCGTGCCCGCGAAACAGCCGAACAGCAACAGGCCAAGGTGCAGCGGCTGGAAGGCGACGGAAAATCCGTTGCCCAGAAGGGTGAGGGTTTCCATGCTGTCCTATCCGCCGAATACGGGGCCAAGAAAATCAAGTGGAAGGCCGAGACCGCGATCGAAAAGCCCCCAAAGCGAAAGTGCGCCCGTCGCCGCGATGATCAGGGATGTCGCCACGGGGCCGCCCAGCACGATGGCCACCCCGGCGATGACGCCGAATGTGGCCAACGGAAAGCCAAGCGGCTTGAGCAACAGCGCATAGGCAATCAGCATGGCCAGCGCGATGACCTGCCGCAATATCCGCCCGCCCGCAGGCCAGGCCACGGTGCCGCCGGGAAACACCACCAGCGACAGCGCAAGCGCCATCGCCGGGATGCCCACCAACACGGGAAACACCGATGGCCCCAGAACGTCACCGAATGACGCAGTGTAGTTCTGTGCCGTCCAGGCATAGAACGCCGCGATCAGAAAGATCGCGGCGCCAGCAAGTCTTATGCTCATTCAATAACGCCGATGTCGCGCGAAATCTGGGCCATCACGGCCTCTTGCTCCAGCACATAGGCCTCGAAATCGGCACCGCCGCGCCAGATCGGCACCAGGCCGAACTCAACCGCCGCCGTCTGCCATTCGTCCGAGTTGTAAAGCGTCTCCAGACGGTCCACCCAGGCATTGTAAGCCTCGTCCGATACATCGCCACCGGTATAGAGGCCGCGCCAGTTATAGCCGGTCACGTCGATGCCTTGGCTGATCGCGGTGGGGATCTCCGGGAAGGCCGGGATGGACTCGCTGGACAGCGCCGCCAGAATGCGGATGTCGCCTGATTCCACAAAGCCCGCAATCTCGCCCAGATCGGTCGATACCACGTCGATCTGGCCACCCATCATCTGGGTGACGGCATCGGTGCCGCCGTCGAACTGGACCCAGCGCAGGGCGGTCAGATCCTCAAGCCCTGCAGCATCGGCCACCATCAAAAGGCGGATATGATCCCACCCGCCTGCGCCTGAAGACCCTGCGGTGACGATGCTGGCGGCATCGGCCAAAATCGCCTCGTTCAATTCGGCCAGCGACTGATAGGGGCTGTCGTTGTCCACGGCGATGACGCCAACGTCGGCACCCAGCATCGCCAGATAACGCATCGCGTCGATCGGCGCGGGATAGCGGCCTTGCGCAATCTGGGTGATGCCCACTGTCGAGGTTGCGACGATCAGGTCAGGGTCGGCTGGCCGTTCTGTGGCCACCATGGCATAGGTCACGGCACCGACGCCGCCGGGCATGTTGGTGATCTGCACATTGCCGTCGACCAGATCAAGCTCGGACAGGATGCGCCCGATGGTGCGGCAGGTGAAATCCCAGCCGCCGCCAGGGTTTGATGGCGCGATGCATTCGGCGGCAGTGGCCGGCAGCGCGGTGACAGTCATCATCGTCGCTGTGGCGAACGCCAGCTTGGACGACACAATTTTTTTCATAACCATAGGTTCGTACTCCTCCCGTTGACTAACCTGACGCATTGAGACTGAATCCGGCACGGAAGTTCAAGGGGTTGCCAGCCAAAGATCTGCTTTGGCCTCATGCGCCGTCGTGCTGGGTGTCGGATGCGGATGAAGGACGGGGGCTACTTGTGATCCGCCATGCGATGCTGTCAGTCTGATTGCAGCCGAAGCGGCGGCGGGTTCGGCCCCGTGCCGCAGATGACACAGCCAAGGACGCGATAGATGACCATGACGACAGGCCCCGTGCCCGAGGGCAGCAAGATTACCGTCTGCGAGGTGGGTCCGCGCGATGGGTTCCAGAATGAAAAGACGTTCATTCCGACCGCCCGGAAGATCGAGGTTGTGAACGCGATGTTTGCCGCCGGTGTTCGGCATGTTCAGGTGACATCCTTCGTCAGCCCGCGTGCGGTACCGCAACTTGCGGATGCCGCCGAGGTCATTGCCGGGATCGACCGCCCTGCCGGTGCGGTCCTGTCTGCGCTGGTGCCGAACCTGAAAGGGGCCGAACGCGCGGCAGCGGCGGGCGTAAATGCCGTGCATACGGTGGTATCGGCGTCCGAGACGCATAACCGCAAGAACGTGAACCGGTCCGTGGACGAATCCCTGCGCGATTTCGAGGCGGTCTGTGCCCTGATGCACCGCCAAGGCATCGCTGTTGAGGGTGGAATGGCCACGGCCTTCGGCTGCCCCTTCGAGGGGGTTGTGCCGCCCGAACAGGTTGCGCGGATCGCACGCCGGTATCAGGCGCTGGGCGCCAGCAGCGTCAGCCTGGGGGACACGACAGGCATGGCCACGCCTGCAACGGTCAGGGCGGCGGTCAATGCCATCCGCGCGGCGGCCCCCGGCCTGGAGATATGCCTGCATTTCCACAACACGCGGGGCGTTGGGTTGGCTTGTGTGATGACGGGGCTGGCGCTGGGCGTGACCCATTTCGACGCCGCCATCGGTGGGTTGGGCGGTTGCCCCTTTGCGGCGGGCGCGACGGGCAACATCTGCACCGAAGACCTTGTCTATCTGTTGCAGGAAAGCGGGTATCGGACAGGGATTTCGCTGGACGGGATCGTGGCGGCGGCACGGCTGACGCAGGACATCATCGGCCGCGACTTGCCGGGCCAGGTGCTGAAGGCCGGGCCGCGTTTGCGCCGGTATGACGCGAACCTGACCGCCACGGCTGCAGGATGACGGATGCCGCTGCCCTGCCGCTGTCGGGCGTGCGTGTCATCGACCTGACGCGCATCCTGTCGGGGCCATTCTGTTCCATGATCCTGGGGGATCTGGGCGCTGATGTCATCAAGGTGGAAACGCGCGAAGGCGACGCGGTGCGCCATCAGGGCGAGATCGTGGATGGCCTTTCGTGGTATTTCGCGGGGTTCAACCGCAATAAACGCTCGCTGACGCTTGACCTGCGGTCGGAGGCGGGGCGCGCGGTGTTGGCACGCTTGCTGAAGGACGCAGATCTGCTGACCGAGAATTTCCGCCCCGGCGTGTTGGACAAGATGGGGTTCACCACCGAGCGGCTGGCCGCGATCAACCCCGGTCTGATCGTGGTCAGCATCAACGGCTATGGCGATACCGGCCCCTATGCCGACCGGCCCGCATTCGATTTCATCGCACAGGCGATGTCGGGTTACATGTCGACCAACGGCACACCGGATACCGGGCCGATGCGGACGGCGCCGCCAATTACCGATCTGGTCTGTGGGCTTTATGGCGCGCTGGCGGCCGTGGCGGCCTTGCGGGGCCGCGAGGCGGGTGGCCCGGCGCAGCGGGTCGAGGCGTCGATGATGATGTCGATGCTGTCGATGATGGCCTATCTGTCCGCCAATACGCTGGCGACAGGGCAGAATCCGGTGCCGACGGGCAATGACCATCCGATCGCCGCACCCTATGGATTGTTCCATGCCGCCGATGGCGATATCGCAGTGGCCCCGTCGACCTTGCCGATCACCCGGCGGTTCCTGACAGAGATCGGGTTGCCCGAGGTGCTGGCAGACCCGGAGTTCGACACCATGGCAAAGCGTCTGCGCAATCGCGCCGCGCTGAACGCGCTGATCAACGGGGCGCTGGCCAGTGACACACAGGCGAACTGGATCGCGCGGCTGAACCGTGCAGGCGTGCCCTGCGGGCGCGTGCAAAGCCTGACCGAGGCACTGGCCGACCCGCAGGTTGCAGCGCAAGAGATGGTGCTGGACGTCCCGCATCCCGGCCATGGCGATGTGAAGATGACGGGCTTTCCGATGAAGTTTGCTCAAACGCCTCTGCGTGTGCGGCATCCGGCGCCGGATCTTGGGGCCGATACGGCACGCATCCTGTTGGATGCAGGATATTCCGAGGCCGAGATTTCGGACCTGAGGGCCGCGCAAGTGATCTGATCTTCCGGTTCGGGGGCGTCGGACGCAGGTGTCCGACTGCTCACCGCTGGCTGGGGTTGCAAGAGAATCAGCGGTTGGCGACGGGTCGTATCACCAGAATTGCGGCGGCGGGCGTTGGATCATTTCCAGGGTTGAGTGGCGGTTTGTTCGACAGCCGTTCCATGCCACTTGCGAAACACACTGATTTTGGCTGCATTGCCTTGAGGTTGCCCCTTCCCAAGCGCGGCGGCACGAATTAACGTCTGCGCCACAATGGACAAGAAGTCCAACCAGGGAGAAAAGAATGAAAAAGATCTTGCTTGCAACCGCCGCAACCTTGGCGATGGGCGCTGCTGCCCATGCCGAAGTAAAGCTTGGCGTTATCCTCGGCTTTACAGGGCCGCTGGAATCACTGGCACCCGGCATGGCCGGCGGTGCTGAATTGGCAATGGCCGAAGTCACCGCAAGCGGCAACTTCATGGACGGCATGGCCGTGACCTCCGTGCGTGGCGACAGCACCTGCATCGACGCCGCCGCCGCGACCGCCGCAGCCGAGCGTCTGATCACGTCGGACAACGTGAACGGCATCATGGGTGCCGATTGTTCCGGCGTGACCACCGCGATCCTGTCGAACGTGGCCGTGCCGAACGGAATGGTGATGATTTCGCCATCCGCGACGTCGCCCGCGCTGTCCACCGTTGACGATAACGGCTTGTTCTTCCGCACTGCACCATCCGATGCGCGTCAGGGTGTCGTGATGACCGAAATCATCATGGGCCGCGGCATCACCGAGGTCGCCGTGACCTATACCAACAACGATTATGGCCTTGGCCTTGCCAATGCCTTCCAAGGGGCGTTCGAGGCTGCGGGTGGCACCGTGACGCTGGTGGCGGCACATGAAGACGGCCGCGCCGATTACTCGGCCGAGGTTGGCGCGCTTGCCGCTGCGGGCGGTGAAGTGCTTGTCGTCGCCGGTTACGTCGATCAAGGCGGATCGGGCATTGTGCGCGCCGCACTGGATACGGGCGCTTTCGACACCTTCGTGTTCCCCGACGGGATGGTCAGTCAGGCGCTGGTTGACAACTTTGGCGCCGAGATCGACGGCTCGTTCGGCCAGAACCCCGGAACTGACAGCGAAGGCGCAGCCATCTATCAGGCAATGGCGACCGAAGCCGGTTTTGACGGCACCTCGCCGTTCTCTGCCGAGGCTTATGACGCCGCAGCACTGATCATGCTGGCGATGCAGGCAGCCGGGTCTTCTGCACCCGGTGATTATTCTGCGCATGTGATGGATGTGGCCAATGCCCCCGGCACGCCGATCCTGCCCGGTGAACTGGGCCGTGCGATGGAACTGATCGCGGCTGGCGAAGACATCGACTATGTCGGCGCTTCGGCGGTGGAACTGATCGGCGCGGGCGAGTCCGCCGGTAATTACCGCGAGATCGAGATCGTGAATGGCGAACTGACCGTGGTCGGTTTCCGCTAAGTCGATTTGGCTTGAAACATCGTTGCAGCCCGGTCAAACGCCGGGCTGCTTCGTTTACGGGGGCAGGCGCAGATGATCGTAGTCGAGGACGTTCACAAGCATTTCGGGGGTTTCCACGCAGTTGACGGGGCCAGCCTTGTCATTGAAACAGGATCGATCACCGGGCTGGTCGGGCCGAACGGTGCGGGCAAGACCACGCTGTTCAACGTGATTGCGGGCGTGCTGCCGCCGACATCGGGTCGCGTCATCATGGATGGCGAGGATATCACCGGCCTGCCGCCGCATGAATTGTTCGGCAAGGGCCTGCTGCGGACCTTCCAGATCGCGCATGAATTCAGCTCCATGTCCTGCCGCGAGAATCTGATGATGGTCCCTGCCGCACAATCGGGCGAAAGCCTGTGGAATGTCTGGTTCAGTGGCCAGAAGATCGCCGAGGAAGAGGCCACACTGCGCGCCAAGGCCGATGAGGTGCTGGAGTTCCTGACCATCGAACACCTGGCCGATCAGCCCGCTGGCGAAATCTCGGGTGGGCAGAAAAAGCTGCTGGAACTGGGGCGCACGATGATGGTGGATGCCAAGGTCGTGTTCCTGGACGAGGTGGGCGCGGGCGTGAACCGGACGCTGCTGAACACCATCGGCGACGCGATCCAGCGGCTGAACGTCGAACGTGGCTATACCTTCTGCATGATCGAACATGACATGGATTTCATCGGTCGGCTTTGTGACCCGGTCATCGTGATGGCCGAGGGCAAGGTGCTGGCCAAGGGCACGATTGCCGAGATCAAGGCCAATGACGAGGTGATCGAGGCGTATCTGGGGACAGGCCTGAAGAACAAGGACGCAGTGGGCGGATGAGCGACAACCCCTGGCAGAACGATCGCGGCAACAAGGACAGGTCCATCACCCGTTCATCCGCCGCCCCAATCGGTGATCCGGTTGCACCCGGTGGCGCGGCAAAGCGGGCCGAAGGCGACAACCCGTTCCTGATCGGGCGCGCGATGACGGGTGGTTATGGCAAGGGTGCCGATATCCTGAATGATTGTACCATTTCGGTGGAACCGGGTGAGATTGCGGTGATCGTCGGCCCGAATGGGGCGGGCAAGTCCACCGCGATGAAGGCGGTGTTTGGCATGCTGAACCTGCGCCAGGGCGAGGTGCTGCTGGACGGCGAGGATATCACTGCCCTGTCGCCGCAGGACCGTGTGCTGAAGGGCATGGGGTTTGTGCCGCAGACCAGCAATATCTTCACCTCCATGACGGTGGAAGAGAACCTTGAGATGGGGGCCTTCATCCGCCGCGACGATTATCGCCGGACGATGGAACAGGTTTATGACCTGTTCCCGATCCTGCGCGACAAGCGCAAACAGGCGGCGGGCGAGTTGTCGGGTGGCCAGCGTCAGCAGGTGGCGGTGGGCCGCGCGCTGATGACCAAGCCCAAGGTCCTGATGCTGGACGAACCGACAGCGGGGGTGTCGCCCATCGTGATGGACGAGCTGTTCGATCGCATCATCGAGGTGGCGCGCACCGGCATCCCGATCCTGATGGTGGAACAGAACGCGCGGCAGGCACTGGGTATCGCGCACAAGGGGTTCGTCATGGTGCAGGGCGGCAATGCATTTACCGGCACGGGGGCCGAGTTGTTGGCAAACCCCGAAGTCCGCAAGAGTTTCCTGGGGGGCTGATGCCATGGACCTGCTGAACGCCCTTGTGGTGCTTTTGAACTTCGTGATCATCCCGGCCACATCTTATGGTGCGCAGCTGTCGCTGGGCGCGCTGGGTGTGACGTTGATTTACGGCATCTTGCGGTTTTCCAACTTTGCGCATGGCGATACGATGGCCTTCGGCGCGATGATCACCATTCTGGCGACATGGGGCTTGCAGGGGATGGGTGTCTCGCTGGGCCCGCTGCCTACGGCGCTTCTGGCGCTGCCGATAGGAATTGCCGTGACCGGCCTGTTGCTGGTGGGCACCGACCGCCTCGTCTATCGCTTTTACCGGCGGCAAAAGGCCAAGCCGGTCATCTATGTCATCGCTTCGCTGGGGGTGATGTTCATCATGAACGGCATCGTGCGCTTCATCATCGGGGTGGATGATCAGCAGTTTGCCGATGGCGAACGGTTCATCATCTCGGTTCGCACCTTCCGCGAACTTACCGGGCTTGAGGAAGGGCTGGCGTTTCGCACAAGTCAGGGGATCACCATCGTGGTGGCGATGATCTGTGTCGCACTTCTGTTCTGGTTCCTGAACCGCACACGCACCGGCAAATCCATGCGCGCCTTTTCCGATAACGAGGATCTGGCGCTGCTGTCGGGGATCAACCCGGAACGGGTCGTCACGATCACCTGGCTTTTGGTGGCGGCACTGGCCACAACGGCCGGGGTGCTTTACGGGCTGGATAAATCCTTCAAGCCCTTCACCTATTTCCAGTTGCTGCTGCCGATCTTTGCGGCCGCCATCGTCGGCGGACTGGGCAACCCCTTGGGTGCAATCCTGGGTGGCTTCGTCATCGCATTTTCGGAAATCACCGTGACATACGCGTTTCGGAAAGTGGTGGAATATGCCGGCTCCGAAGGATGGGAGCCGGACGGCCTGCTGCAACTGCTGTCGACCGATTACAAGTTTGCGGTCAGCTTCGGCATCCTGCTGATCGTCCTTCTGTTCCGACCCACGGGCATCATGAAAGGCAGATCGGTATGACCAAGTCGCTTGATAAACGCGCCGTGATACTGTTCGCCTTCGTGGCCTTGCTGTTCATCGGAACGGGCTTCGTGCAGTCGTGGAACACCACGCTGACAATCCTGAACATGGGTCTGGTCAGTGCCATCATGGCGCTGGGCGTGAACATGCAATGGGGTTATGCGGGCCTGTTCAACGTGGGTGTCATGGGGTTTGTGGCGCTGGGCGGTCTTGCCGCCGTGCTGGTCTCGATGGACCCGGTCGATGAGGCATGGTCCGCTGGTGGTGTGCAGGTTCTGCTGGGGCTGGTGCTTGGGGCCGCGACAATCGTGGGCGCAATCCTGGCCTATGGGAGGCTACCTGCCGGGTGGCTGCGTCTGGTCATCATGCTGGCCATTTTGATTGGCGGTTTCTTCATCTTTCGCGCGGTGTTCGATGTGGGCGTGGATGCGGTGGAAAGCATCAATCCCGCCTCGACCGGGTATCTGGGTGGCCTTGGCCTGCCGATCATGCTGGCCTGGCCGGTTGGTGGCCTTTTGGCGGCGGGGGCCGCGTGGATCATCGGCAAGACGGCATTGGGCCTGCGGTCGGATTACCTTGCCATCGCCACGCTGGGCATCGCCGAAATCATCATCGCGGTCATGAAGAACGAGGATTGGCTGGCGCGTGGCGTGAAGAACGTGACAAGCCTGCCCCGCCCCGTCCCCTATGAGGTCGACCTTCAGGTGTCCGAGCGGTTTCTGGGTTTCGCAAATGCCATCGGGGCGGACCCCGTCACGACATCGTCCATCGTGGTCAAGCTGTCATATGCGGGCCTGTTCGTTGTGGTCCTTCTGGTGCTGATCTGGCTGTTGGAAAAGGCGCTGAATTCGCCTTGGGGCCGGATGATGCGCGCGATCCGCGACAACGAGATATCGGCCAGCGCCATGGGCAAGAACGTCAAGGCGCGGCATCTGCAGATCTTCATCCTGGGTAGTGCGGTCTGCGGTCTGGCGGGCGCGATGATGACCACGCTGGATAGCCAGCTGGTGCCCGGCACCTATCAGCCGCTGCGCTTTACCTTTCTGATCTGGGTGATGGTCATCGTCGGTGGGTCGGGCAACAACTGGGGCGCGGTGCTGGGTGGTTTCCTGGTCTACTGGCTGTGGATTCAGGTGGAACCGATCGGTGCCATGCTGATGCAGGGCATAACGGCGGGGATGCCTGTGGATAGCTGGCTGCGTGATCATTTGCAGGATGCGGTGGCGCATATGCGCCTGCTGACGATGGGGATGATCCTGTTGCTGGTGCTTCGGTTCAGCCCGCGCGGCCTGATACCGGAACGCTGACTGCGCGACGCTGTTTCCGCGACGGACTCAGATAATTTCGTCCTCGTCGAACATCGGGTCGTCGTTCAGTTGTGCGGTCAGATATTC
>Ga0136587_1000280_pt1 | contig 14156 bp, 6 predicted proteins | sample AntRauMFilla1563_FD_101386 | JGI IMG/M metagenome (GOLD analysis project Ga0136587, IMG submission 101386) | Saline lake microbial communities from Rauer Islands, Antarctica - Metagenome Filla 1 #563 | ecosystem: Environmental > Aquatic > Non-marine Saline and Alkaline > Saline | place... | reverse complement strand
GTGTGTGTGTGTGTGTGTGTGTTTGTGTGTGTGTGTGTGTGTGTGTGTGCGTGTGTGTGTATGCGCACGCGCGCGCGCGCCCGTGCGCGCGTGCGTGCATGTGTGCGTATGTGCCTGCGTGTGTGCTTCCTCTCATTCCCACTCCCGCTCTTTCTTTTTTCCTCTCGTTCTCTCTCTCTCTCTAGGTGCCCAAATTCACGAAACTCGAGATGGGACAAACCAACCCTTGGGTAAGTGCATTTGCAAACAATCAGCTCTGTACTGCACTTGTTCATCTTTGTAATTTGTCCATAGAACTGACTCTTCACACGCACGCATACACACACACACACGTACATACGGCAGCCTGGAACGGAAAACACGATATACGTGACGATTGCATCAAACGTGCCGATGACAGTGGAGTGTTCGACGATAGCCATCCTTCATTTGGAAGGAGCATGCGCCAAGTCGAAAAGACAGCTCTCCGGAATGTCGAATGAATCGTTCAAGGATCTTGCAGGCAACGTTGGATTCGGATCCTGGAGCTCAGTTGATGAGCCTGGGTGGACGCATTCACTGGAGCCTGATGTGGCAACACTCACACTGGTGCCATCAGCTGACACCCTTCCGTACGCACAATATATCTTCTCCTTCAACTTCACCAATCCTGTTGATTCGCAGAATTCTCCTGGCGTCCACGCCATATCCTACGGCATTCCTATTGCAGCGGCACCGTTTGAAAAGGACCTGGACACAACCCTGATTTCGCCATGCAATGACTTGTCCATTGCATGCAAATGGTCCAAGGGCGATGCCGCACCTTTGCATATTGTTGAACCGATGTTCCTGATGAAGGAGATATCCCAGAGCTCGCCCTACCCAGCTTTTGACAACACGCTATCAGTCACACTCCTCGCCAATATTCCAATGTCGCAAGGTGCTTTGATCACGCTCTCGAACTTGGCAGGAGGCGTCAAGCCCACGGGATCCACTGATCTTCTTGGGACAAACAGAGACACATTTCAAGCTGGTGTGGATGCTGCCACTTCCACAGGATATTGGGATGCAGACGCTCACAAGCTCACTTTGCGCGTCGCAGAACAAGTCGGTGCTGGCGTCCTCCTTACCTTTACATTTGTTCTGGAGAATCCATCCTGTAACCAATCGTCACCAGCTGTATGTGTGCGTGCCAGCCGCATCAGTACTGACTGCCTCGATTGCTCTCAAGGCCAATGTGTTACACTCTCAAGGGCTGCGATGGATCGCGACTTTGTCAAAATTTTGAACTATGGGATCAAAGGGCACCCGAATTTTGGGCAGACTGCTTATTTTGATGCTTCTGCCGCGGTCACGTTTGCCCAGGTGCCGCCCCGCCAAGGCGACGCCGCACCTCTCTTAGTGTATGGTCCTGCATTTGTGGTTTCAAATATCACGCAAAACAATCCTTACCCCAGGTAACTTCTCTTTTTCCTGCATTCTCGTTCCCGTGCTTCCATTACTTCTCTCGCTCGCTCGCCTCCCCCTGCCTGCCCGCCCTTCGCCCTCTCCTTTCTTCTTGTGTGCTTGTGAGCTATCTATTCTGTCTGCTATGCCTCTGACAACCGTTCTCGTCCCGCTCATGCTTTCTCTTTCGCTCGCTCCCACCCCCCTTCTCTCTCTCTCTATCACCCTCGCTCTCTCTATCACCCTCCCTCGCTCTCGCTGTCATTGTCCCTCGCTCTCGCTGTCAGCGGCTCCAATACGATTGTGGTCACCTTCATCACAAATGTTCCGATCAAGGCCAACTCGGAAATCACAGTGGCGGGTCTCGTTGACAGGAGTGTCACGAATTCTTCCTCGCTTGCTGTTTCATCCCAGAACTCTGAGTTTGCATCCACTGGACAGTGGGTCCTGCACAATGGAAGCATTGTGGTGCAAGTCACTTCTGACACGGTTGCTGGGGAGATCTACACGTTTGCCTTTTCTCTTACGAATGTGGAGTGCGTGCGGCCGGCTTCAACAGTCTCCATCAAGGCCACTCCTATATGTTTCAGATGGACCGAAATGACGACAGACCCTTCAAGTGCTGCCGCTCTTGCACACTTGTCTGACATTTACGAGGCTCAGCTAGAATACGCCAGTCCAATGATGATCCTGTCGCCATCTTTCATCGTGTATGAGATTTATCAAGAGACACCGTTTGCCGGAGAGGAGAACACAATCCACCTGAAGCTTGTGACTAATGTTGACTTGCTGGTAGGCACAAAGATTGTCGTCTCGAACTTGCTCAATGCAACCTCTCAAAATAGCACCATTAACATCACCGAGACTGGAAATGGTATCTTCATGCTGTCAGGAGTCTGGAACCAGGCAGCCAGCACCTTGCAAATGGAGCTTGACGGCACCATGTCTGCAGGAGCGAACAACTCACTTTCTTTCAAGCTGATGAATCCTGCGTGCCCTCAATCTGCTGTCCTCGTTACAATCGATGCAGACTTCGGGTCTTGCTTTACATCTGTTGAGGCAAGCCCGCGATCGAAGGCTTCGCTGCTTCTCAACGTTGCACACGGCACCGATATCGAGGCTTCCCCTCTCCATATTCGGACTCCAGCGTGGACCTTGCAAGCCATCAACGGTTCTAATGATTTACCGTGCCAGGACTCCCTTATGACTGTAAGACTGCAGGCAAACGTCCCGATTACTGCTGGCTCTCTCATTACCATCGCTGGCCTCAAGGACAGCAGGACGCTCGATGGTAGCATTTCGGTGTCGTGTTCGGCCTTGGGCATCACCTCCGGAATCTTTTCTCAAGGCCCGGGCGTTCTGTTGATTCTGTCTGACCAGAAAATTGGGGCTTGGCAGTCCTTCACATGTGAATTTACTCTGATCAATCCATCGACGGTGGTAAGCAATAAGATTGTGACCGTTGATGTTGACATGTACAAATCGTGCCCTGAAGCACATCAGATGGCGCTGGCTCAAATTGATCAAGAATCAGGGAACTACGTTCTCATCATCAAGCAACCCTACTTTTGGAAACAAAAAATTGGACAAAAAGTGAGTGTGCGTGTGTGGGAGGGGGGGTACGTGTTTGATTGCGCTTGAGTATGTGTGTGTCTATCTCTCTCTTTCTCTCTCTTTTTCTCTCCTTTTCTCTCTCTCTCTGTCTGTTTGCGTGTCTGTCTCTCTCTGTGAGTGTTTCAATCGTTCTCTCTCTCTCCGTTTCTCTCCACGTGTGCTAGTGTGAGTGTGTGTGTTAGCGTGAGTGTGTGTGTTTGTGCGTGTGCATGTGTGCGTGTGTGCATGTATGTGCGTGTGTATGTGTGTGTGTGTGTGTATGTGTGTGTGTGTGCGTGTGTGTATCTGTGTCTGTGTCTGTGTCTGTGTCTGTGTCTGTGTCTGTGTCTGTGTCTGTGTCTGTGTCTGTGTCTGTGTCTGTGTCTGTGTCTGTGTCTGTGTCTGCGTGTGTGTGTGTGAGAGAGAGAGAGTGTGTGTGTGAGTGTGCGTGTGTGTGTGTGAGTGTGAGTGTGTGAGTGTGTGTGTGAGTGTGTGTGTGTGTGTACGTGTGTGTGCGCGTGTGCATGAGTGTGTTTGTTTGTACGTGTGTGAGTGTGTTTGGTATGTGTAACAAAACAAAATACCAGAGCCTGACATGCTCAAATAATCTGCCAGCGCCAATACATCTGCAGTCGCGCACACATACACACACACACTTGCACACACACACACACACACTCACACGCGCACGCATACGCACGCACACGAACACACACACTCACTCTCTCTCTCTCTCTCTCTCTCTCTCTCTCTCTCTCTCTCTCTCTCCCTCTCTCTCTCTCACTGACACACACACACACACTCACTGGCACCCGTAAAGAGAAACCGTGTGTGTGAGAGAGAGCGAGACACTCAAACAGAGAGAGAGAGAGTGAGTGAGAGAGAGAGAGAAATAGACATAGAGACAGACATAGAGAGAGAGAAACATACACAAACATAATCAAACACGTACGCACACACACACGCACACACACACACTCACTTTATGTCCAATTTTTCAGACTCCATGGCCGGCCGCTACGAATCTGATTTCAATCACATTGAATGCAAATGTCCCGATGTGTGGAGCGGCAGTGCAATGTATCACAAACATTACAATCAGCGGGTTCGATGGCGCGTACATTCAAAGCAATGAGGTCAGCACCTTGGACGAGGTTCGGGTGAGGACTGGCGTCAATCGGACCTTGATGGACCATGCTTTCCTTCGCGTTTTGCCTCTGCTGGGCCACAATGCTAGTATCTTTTCGAATGTCACCTGGAGCCCTGAAAGGTCAAGCGTAAGAATGCGTTGCACTGGAGAAATGGGAGGCGACAATGCCACTGACGTGATCTTTTCCTTTGTCGTAACGAATCCTGTCGAGGCGCAGCCGTCTCCTCTGATTGAAATTGAGGCGGATGGTATTCCCATTTCCCGCACACGCATGGTCAAGGACAACCAGCCGCCTTCAAATAGTTTATATGACCACGCCATAACCCTGGGTCTTTGGAATGATAGCTCAGTGTCATGGGTTGGAAGTCCGAACGGGGCTCTGTTTAATGCCACCTACCGCGATGCTGAACCTCTCCGAGTGCATACACCAGCCTTTGTTGTCAAGACCATCGGACAATCATCACCGTATCCGGGCGCCAACAATACGATCGGCATCACCATCAGCCCGAACATTGATCTGGATGTGGGCTCTGTGATAGCCATATCTATGCTGAATAACCTGGACGGCACCGAAGCAGCTAGCACGGGTCCCATCAGCCTTTCAGACGGGGACACTCACACCAACGGCAAATCCACGGCTGACGATACCAGATATTTTGCGGCCTCGACCGGAGGAATGTCTGGATCGGGATTGTGGGATCAAGACGAGAGCGTCGTGTCCCTGTTTGTGGTCTCGAAGCTGACAGCAGGAAGCTTCTACTCCTTTAAATTTGTCCTCAAAAATGCCTTGTGCACTCAGCCTCCACAGCCCGTGTGCATTCGTGCGCGCAATCTTGACGTGGGCTACGTCTCGGGCGTTGTCATTCCGCGCAGGACCATGGAACATGATGTCAAGACCCTGTTGTCGGTATATGACGCTGCTGTAGGTGATGCAGCACCACTACTCGTCTACCAGCCTAGAATCGTCGTTTCCACAATGATCCACAGCACGCCATGGCCGTCCTTCTTGAACAACACAGTCACAGTCACCTTTGTCACAAACGTGCCCCTGCTACGATCGTCATTTGCACCCAAAATCACGCTTTCCAACCTTGTGCAGACCATGACGAGCTCAGGATTGCTGTCCGTGACGATTCAAAAAGAAGGTTCTGCATCAAGTGTAGTCTCTGGAACCTGGGACCAGGGGTTGGGCCAGCTTACGTTTGCTCCGTCAGATGATACCACTCCCGGAGCAAACTACACGGTTTCATTCTTCCTGACAAACAGGCATTGCCAGCAGAATGCTCCAGCAACCACTATCAACATTTCTGGCGTGTGTTTCGCAGGAAAGCCCGTAGAGCCCCTGGTTGCATCGCATTGCAACATGGATACTCAGCCCTTGCAAGTGTTGGGTGGGCCTTGCGACGGCCAGTCTTCGTCTGCTATTTTCACGCTCAAGAACATTTCGCAGAGCACCCCTTATCCAGGTGATACAAAAAAGGAGGGGAAACATGCACATGCAAACACACACACAAACACCTGCACGTACACACAAGCACACACGCATACAAACACATAAGCATACACGCATACAAACGCATGTGCACACACACACACACACACACACACATGCACAAACATACACATAACTATGCATATATGCACACACACACCTGCACACACGTCATCAGGACTGTCTTTCATGCACAAGCACACATGAACACGTCCACATACACACTTGAACACTTACACATACACATGCACACACGCACTTTTACCCAGGTTGCAACAACACCATTACCTTGGAAATCATGATGAGCATTCCGCTCACTTTTGATCGACGTGCTGAAGTTCTCGTCAATTTTGATGACACTTTGGTCGTGGGTCTTGAAACTGGAGACGTCAAACTGGATGGAGTTTCAAAGGACAAATTCTTTGGCACCTTCAAGAACGACACTGCAAAAGCTTATTGGAGTTCTGTGGACCACAAGCTTACTCTCAGAGTTGCTGAAGGTCAAGATCTCGATGCCTGCGTCCCGTACACCGTCACCTTCGAGGTCGTCAATCCCTTCGAGGTCAGCTCATCACCTCCCACCGGAGCAATATTGCAAGAGGCACAGCCTGTCACGATCAAGGCTGTTGGATCTCTTGGGGAGATGATTGGAGAAGGCCAGATGACCGTCGACATTTCTTCAGCGATGAGCCTGCCTGGTACGACACTTGACGATAGGGCTCCGCTGCGAGTCCATGTCACCAAATTCTTCGTCAAAAATATAGGCCAAACTTCACCGTATCCGGCAGCCAGAAACAATTTGACAGTCACCATTTCTGCCAACTCCAACCTGCACCGAGGCTCAATCATCCATATCAAAGAGTTAAACGAAGCGACCGCAGCAATAGGTGACATCCTTTTGCAAGGAGATGATGCTGTCAATTTTGAGAGTCTCTCGGGCACTAATGGCCACGGCACCTGGAATGACTGCGAGAAAGTGCTTTTCCTCAAGGTGGCAGCAGATCTTGGATGCACGGGCAACAACTTTACCGTCACCTTCACGATTATGAATCCGCTGCAGCCGCAAGTGTGTGCACACGTACTGATCAACGCCACCAAAATCCAAAACGCCGGGGTGTTCATAAATCAGGGACAAATGGCTGAGAAAAACATCACACAAGATAACAGCCTGATGATTGGAGATGTCAGCAATGGTCAGCCTATGGAAGGTGACCTCGAAACAGTGCCAGCTGACATCTATGGTGCCATGAGCGGAGATGCATGTGCAATGACCGTCTGGCCAGCCGCATTCATTGTCAAGGACATTGGACAGTCAAACCACTGTATGTGTCTCTCTCTCTCACACTCACTCTCTCATTCTTTCTCTCTCTCTCTGTCTGCGTGTGTGTCTCTCTCTGTGAGTGGGTGTCTCACTCTCTCACCCTCTTTGTGTTTCTCTTTACGCGTGCTAGCGTGCGTGTGTGTGTTAGCGTGAGTGTGTGTGTTTGTGTGAGTGTGCGTGTGTGTGTATGTGTGTGTGTGTGTGCGTGCGCGCGTGCGTGTGTGTGTGTATGTGTGTGTGCATGTGTGTGTGTATGTGTGTGTGTGTGTGTGCGTGTGTGTATGTGGGTGGGTTGGTGCGTGAGTGGATGTGCGTGTGCATACGTGTGTGTGTGTGTGTGTGTGTTTGTGTTTGGTGTGTGTAACAAAACCAAATACCAGAGCCTGACACGCCCAAATGACATGCCAGAGCCAACACGTCTGCAGACACGCACACACGCACACACACACACACACACACACACAAACACGCACAAACACACGCACACACACACACACACACACACACACGCACACACGCACATACACACGCGCGCGCACACACACACAAATCACACAAGCACACACAAACACACACAAACACTAGCACATGTACAGAGAAACAGAGAAAGAGAGAGAGAGACACACACACACACAAAGAGAGAAAGCGAGAGAGAGAGAGAGAGAGAAAGAGAGACACGCACACATACAAAAGCACAATCAAACACGTACACACACCACACACACACACACACACACACACACACACACACACACACACACACTTCTCTCTCTCTCTCTCTCTCACACACACACACACTTTTTGTCCAATTTTTCAGATCCTGGCGGGGAAAATACCATCACCGTCACTTTTGCTACGAATGCTCCTCTCTGGGCCTCGATCCAATACCCAGGCAAGCCTGCTATTAAGTCTAGCATCATAATCAGCAATATTCTTGGTGCAGTGCGCGATGATGTCGACGAGCAGGGTAATGCTGTTGTAAAGCTCGCTAGCTCATTTTCTTCACAAGTCGTCAGCAATGCCGACGGCAGTCAGCGTCGTTACACAAATGACACTGTGCTTTTTACAGACAAATCTGGTGCCCAGAATAATTCTCTCATGTGGCAGCCTATGCCAGGCCCCAATTCAAAGAACTCACAATTGGTCCTGTACTTGAGCTCAGACTCCATTGAGTGCTGTGTCCCAGGAACCAAGGAGCTCCGCGCTGTATTCAGCTTTACCCTTTACAATCCATGCATCCCGCAGACTCCTTTGCACGCTGTGAGCATCTCAGCTATGGGCGTGCCAATCATTGCCTCTGCCATGCGTGAAAGCCTGGGTACAAAGGACCCTATGTACGTGATGCAGCCCCAAATGACCATGAGCAAGATCACGCAATCCAATGCGCACCCATGCTCAGCGAACACTGTCACTGTTTCGTTGAGGACAGACAGTATCTTGTATGCCCGTTGCAATCCAAAGATCATTCTGACTGAGCTTATGGGTCTTACTGCGTCAGTGGTGAGTCTGACTACAGTGACTTCAGTAACAAGTGTGAATGCGACCATGAATTCTACCCTTCTCCAGTGGCGAGTGCAGGGCCAGACCAGTGATCCCTGGCAAGTAGATTGGTTGACTGGCAATCTAACCACGTCACCTCGTGAAATGATGCGCATCAACACCGTTTGCCGTCTTGACAGCACGAGGACGAACTGTCATGCGGGGGAGGGCTATAAAGTGGGTCTGAAGACGAAGCTTTCAGGACAGACGTGGACAGACTCTGTGTACTTTGATTACAGGGGTCCAATGCCTGTTGACTGGCATATCACGCTTACCGAGGCCGGATTTGTGATCGCAGCTGAGGGTGTAGTGCTTGTAATCTTCGAACAGCCCCCAGGTCCCAAGATGCTCTTTTCTGGAATCAAAATTGCAACTGGCAATGCAGGAGACGTCAATGTCACTTCCTGCATTGAGTGTAAAACGTCCCGGACTGTGGTCACACAGCAACTTGCCATCCAGCATGGCAATGCATCAAATCTAGCAGCCATCGCAATTTGGAAGAACCAGAGTGTCTTGGGAGGAGATGCAAGTTCTCTGCAAATTGCAATCACTTCTCCTGAAGTTGCAGCAAACACTGTTCTTTCCTTTACAATCTTGATCCAGAATCCCAATGATCCCACATCTCCTGATAGACCACCCACGGCCGAGATCGCTGGCGTTGGCATGAACAACATCACAATGGAACGATCTGCAGACCACACGCTCTGGCCTGTTACGGTCGTGGACGTTGTCTTTTCCAAGTCAGAAATTGTGCAAAGCACGCCGTTCCCTGCTGCAGGGAACACATTGACGATAACCCTGGCCGTGAGCTCTACAATTGCAGCATCTTGCAAGGTCAAGATTATCATAAGCGGTCTTGAAGGAGCGTGCTTCTCATCTGCAACGGAGGCAGGTGTCGTGGACATGCAGGGCGTGGCGGCACCGCGCTTTGACCACTCACAAGCAATAGCAATTGCCCCATCAAATGAATCAGGAGTAGTGCACTCAAGGGCTAGTTGGGATGCGGTTAACGAGGAACTTTCCTTTTACGTAGCAGGTGATGGTCTTGTGGCAGAACAGGATTACACATTTTTTTTCGAAATCCGCAATCCATCTAGCGCTCAATCGTCGCCATCATTAAGCATTATGGCTATCGGAATTCCCATCATTGCAACTTCCATGGAAAAGAACCCAAATGAGATTACTCCACCTAGCATCTTTGGGTCCACGCCGTCCGAAGCAGAGCCAATGGAAATCCGAGGTCTCTCGGTCTCCTCCTCCTTCCTCATTAAAAAGATCGGGCAGTCTAATGCGAATCCGGGAGAGACCAACGTGATCACCCTGACACTGAGTCTGAACCTACCGCTGACATCGGCCGCGCCGCTGTCAAGCATTTCATTATCCGGCTTGCGTGGAGCACATGCATCCAGTGGTCCCATGCTTCTTACCGTTACTACGCAAGCAGAGTCTGGCTCCTTCTCTGGAGAATGGCACGATGGCGAAAAACGCCTCAAGCTAACTGTACTCAGCTTCACCGTCCCAGGCGCCAGCTATGTCATTGCTTTTCAAGTCACGAATGCAAAAGAGCCACAGGGAGCCTCTGTGGTCTTGATTCAGACTAGCGGCATTGTGATTCAGCCCGTCACTATGGAGCCAGATACTGTTGGCACGTTAACTACAAAGGACGATCTAGGCAAAGTGATCCAAACTGGCGAAGGCGCCAAGGCTCCGCTCTTCATTCTCGCTCCTCGTCTCATCAAGCGATACGTGGATCAAGTTGGGGGCAGCGCCTGGCCGACACAAAGCAACACCCTTTCCTTTTCCTTCGCCCCGACTGTCTCGCTGAGCCCTGCACCCGGCGGAAGAGCTTCTATTATCATCTCAGGTTTGCACGGTGTCGATCTTTCGTCGGGGCCGGTTTCGATTACAGGAGACAGTGCCGACAAATTTACTGATTGCGCAGTGCTCAATGCTTCGACTTGCACGACACGACGAGGCATATGGAATGCAGACACCAACAAGCTGTCGTTGAATATCTTCTCGACACTTGCAGCATTTGAAGACCTCTCCCTCAAGTTCAACTTCACCAACTCCATCGTTGGACAGGATCCGCCAGCGCTGAGTATTGAACTAACTACCAAAGCTGATGCCAATATTAAGGGTCTGACGCTCACAGAATACAACTGGACAAAGCATGGGGGCGGAGATTTTACCGTATCCACTTCGGTTCTTGACAGATATTTCATAGACGATATGGTGCAGGTTGCACAGACGGTCGTGCAAGGTTTCGTGGACAAGGACCTGCTGAAAGATGGTAATGTGTTGACTAAGAATTTCGGACTGGGTCTAAAGTATGATGGCATCCTGTATGTCGAAAGTCCTGGCGAGTACACGTTTGGTATAATCGGTGAGGATAGCACCGACGTTGCAGTTGATGGCACTGTTGTTGCCAGTCGCGGGAGCCAATCGTGGGATATCAATTCCGTCAAAGGACCTCATGTTTCGCATACCATAACATTGGGCAAAGGATCGCATTCCTTCCGGGCACGGTGCCTCCAGCAAGCAGGCGGCGTAGGAGTGATTGCATACTGGAAGACGCCATCCAATCCAAACACTTTTGTGGAGATCCCTCGCAGCGCCTTCCGGCTTCAAGTTGAAGCAATCCAGCTTCCTCCTGCAGACTTTGGCATTCCCTTGAATGTGGTTGGCACTGACAACATCGCTCTTCTCATCTATCGCTCGGCATCCTTTCACACCAAGAATGTCTCACAGAGCTCCGCCGCCTCAGGATCCACCAACACCATCACTTTGTCCTTCCAACCACAATTTCCCCTGACGGGTAGTAAAAACTCTACTCTTACCCTGTCTGGGTTAGTGGGCTCAGTGACACCAGACTCGACCATCAAATTACTTGATGCGGGTGCGCTCTTCAATTCTACGGCCAAGTGGGCTGCCAAGACTGGAACGCTCGTGCTTGCAGTCGCGCCCGGGCAAACTGTGCCATCCACCTCCGTCACAATCGTCAAATTTGATCTCAATAACCCGACAATCCCGCAGACTGGCCCAAGCATGATCCAGCTTTCTGCAAAAGGAGATGTGCCCTTCTCCGCTGTGGCTGTGACCCTAGGAATTGGGGACAACGCTCCTCTCAAAGTGGTTGCATCGACTTTCTCCATTGCAAATATTGGACAGAGTTCCAGCGCACCTGCAGCTGACAATACAATTACCGTCACGTTGCAGCCCGGGATTATTTTGAGCAAAAGCCGCGACTCGATTATTACGCTTCACGGGATCAAGGGCAGTGACACCGCGAGTACCGATGCACTACCAATTGCAATGTCTGGCGGCGATGCGGTTGTATTTTCGTCACCTATCTCCGATATTGGCGTGTCCTTCTCTCCCAACTGTAAACTTGAGGACGACAAGATCGAGTTGTCGGACAATTCAGAAACTGATTTCACAGGCACCATCCTTCACTTCAACACACCAGAGTCGGGGCCATTGAATTGCAGCTCTCGATGGACCAAGGTAAAGAGCTATAATATCAGCACTCGCTGTGCCACTTTAACGGTGACTAATGGTTCTTGGTCCGATGGCCAGGCAAAATGCTCCGATCTTGGATTTGTACAAGAGGTTAGGGTCTTGGGAGGTGGTACGGGCTATCAGGCTGGTGCTGCTGTCGTCAGTGATGGTGCGACAGGTTTGGGACTTTCGGGTACGTGCAATGTTGACACTGATTCTGGCAGAATTCTGTCAGTGTCGTTGTCGAACAAAGGAAGTGGCTACAGCCCAACCACCAGGATCTCTTGCCCTGCCGTTTGCACCAGCTCCACATGTGGGATTTCTGCACATGGTGCTATGGGCGGCGAGGTGGAAGTCTCAGTTGTGCAAAGATCTGTCGTAGTTATTGCGGGGCAGTGGGACCAGCTCACAGGAACTATTGTGCTCCGCGTGCATGCTGAGCTCTCCATCACGACACCCACAGTGTTTTCTTTCCAGGTTCGTAACTCTCTCACGCCGCAGGGCAAATCTGACGTCTGGCTCATGGCCGGAGGACAGACTCCTATCGGTTCAAAGTCGATGAATGGCACTGTAATGCTTATTGAGGGGGCCAACACATCTTTAACAGCCACCTGCGCCTGCACACCCGCAGTCGGTGCTACTTCATGCTCCTGCGCATCCAACGTCACTGGTCTTCCGACAGGACGCGCTGTGTATGCCCTCAAGGCAGAAGTGCAGTGCAACAGTGCTACTAATGTTGTGGTCACAGTCAGCGATGAGGCGCAGACCTCTGATGTTGTGAAGCAGCCGCTGATTGTGTGCAGAGACGCTTGCCAGAAATACCATACACTCTTCGAGTGGTTGAATGTTGCAAGCTCGGTAGATGCACAAGGCAAGCTGCCGCTCAAGGTCTCAGCCGACACCATAGGCACTGATTATTGCGGAGGTGGCGACAACCTCAAAGTTCTCTTCACTCTTTATTATTAGAGAATTCAAGGTTAGCCAAAAAAACAGACAGAGATATATCCACATCGAGGGCTGAGTTCTCGTTGAACACAACTTTGAAAGGTAGTAGACAACAAAGATACCATCGCGAAATAGCTTTGGGTTTGAATGTTGTGGACTGGCGTTTTAAGTAAATCTGATACAATATAACCCCCTCTCCGTATGACTCACTCAGCTCTCCTTTTTCTTTTTCCTTGTTCGTTTTGCTCTGCTGACAATGCCCTCGTGCCAGATGTTTGGCAAGGAGTACACGTGAATATACAATACTTGCTCACAATCTTTTACCAGGTGTCAAGGCTGTCACAGAGTAGTAAGCACGATGTTGATCCGCCACTGTAACTCAGTGGGGAAAACAAACGTACAATAGGCCGGCCAAAGTTTAATTAATTAATTAATTCATTCATTAATCAAAAGAAGAAGATTCTGAGCTGAGATTCGTGAAAAATAATTTTTTTACTGCATTAACAGGACAGAGTACCCATCAGGACTTAGTCAAAAAATCTGGCCTGCGGCGCATTTTGTTTGATAAGTCTTGCCTGCGGTGCATTTTATTTCATCAAAAATCTGGCCTCCGGCGCATTCTTTTCATAAAAATCCCTCTTCTTAAACATTCGGGGATGCATTTTATTTTAAGTTTCTTATTCTGTCTACCAATTCTTTAGTAGTGGAAATGGTTTGAACTCCAATACTGAGGGATCACAACGATACAATTTGTACCAAATAGTAATTACGAAAGTTTTAAATAACAAACCCTTTGTCAAATCAAACCTCTTGAGGTACAAATCGCACAACACACTTTCAATTCCAAAACAATTTATTCGAAACAACGTATGTCAACACATGTAATATAATTGTCATAAATACCAGACTTATTTCTATTCTTTTTCGTTTGCACCGTGACGCCGTTTCTTGGCGCGTCCTCCAAAACCTCTGGCACAGTAACGGTCCTGAGCCGAAGGTCCACTTTTTCCTGCTGGAGTCGAAGTCACGTTAAGTCCTGTCTCCTGTCCATGTTGATCACCCACATCTTTGATGATGATTGCTTTTATTACTGTAAGAAGTAGTTTAGTACCCTTGATTGAGGGTCTATGCGCTCAAATCTATTTTAGATTTGAGATATCGGTGGTTTGCGTTCACATCTTTTGCTTTTC
>Ga0136587_1000278_pt1 | contig 14204 bp, 14 predicted proteins | sample AntRauMFilla1563_FD_101386 | JGI IMG/M metagenome (GOLD analysis project Ga0136587, IMG submission 101386) | Saline lake microbial communities from Rauer Islands, Antarctica - Metagenome Filla 1 #563 | ecosystem: Environmental > Aquatic > Non-marine Saline and Alkaline > Saline | place... | reverse complement strand
CGCAGAATTAACCTATCCTGGCAAATCTCTTCAAAGTAAAGTCAGCGATAAGCTAGCTAAGTTTGATGCGCTATTTATGGGAATGGATAGTACGGATATAGCTTCGCTAAACCAAAGTCTTGTAGATTTGTTAGAAAATTTGAAAGCACTAAAAAACTCAGAAAATGGAAAAACTTACTATTGATTACACTGCCGTTGCTATTAATTCCGGTGGAAGAAAAGGCCACGTAAAAACCGATGATGGTCTGATAGATTTTGAAGTAGCTATGCCAAAGGAAATTGGTGGCGAGGGTGGGAAGACCAATCCGGAGCAACTCTTTGCAGCGGGATATGCGGCATGTTTTGGTGGAGCATTAGGAGCAGTTGCTGGGAAGACCAGTTTGAGAGATTCCGAGATCAAAGCAAAAGTACATCTTGGGAATTATGGCCCCGGTTCATTCGGACTGGCTGTAGATATCGAGGTAAAAATCCCTCACGCTGCATCCTTGGAAGAAGCACAGAAATTAGTAGATGCAGCCCACGAAGTTTGCCCTTACTCTAAGGCAACAAGAGGCAATATCGAGGTAAATGTAAAGGCGATTGCCTGATTTATTAAAAAAAGGTCTATCAAATGACTTGGTAGACCTTATATTTTTTTATCTGAATTTTGTCCCCATTCGGATTCCAGATGAGTGACAATTTTTTTGAAGTTTTCTATAGCCCTTGTACTAAAGACAATTTTCATTTCAAAAGCTTAAGAAACCCTTTTTTATAGTCAAACTTCCTGAATTCATCAATTCATCAATGGATTGAGAAACTTCAGATTTTTGGGAATCACTTCATTTTTGCCAAATCTTACCTTTGCTTTTAACTTTTTTTTGGTCTAAAAAATCATGAACAGTCTACAAAAGCTCCTCATTATCTATTTGATTGACCTAATCAATGATGTCGAACTTCAATTCCAGTGTGGCCATATACAGTTTGTTTAAGAAAAAATTAAACGATTTTGGATTCAACGGATTATCAAAAAATGATAAAAATTTAAATTATAACTACTCCTTTACCCAGCATTTTCCGATCAAGCAAAGCCTGCAAGGCATCCGGAGCTTCTGCCAAAAAATACTGCTTGCTGATATGCTGCTGTATTTTCCCTTCCTTGATCCACTGCACGAGTTGGCCAATATTCTGAAAGCTTTGCTTGGATTCTAACTTCGAAAACTGTCCCCAGAATACGCCCATAATAGCACAGCCTTTCAGTAAAGGTAAATTCATCGGTATTTTTGGGATTTCCCCATTTGCAAAGCCGACGATCAGGTATCGCCCTTTCCAGGCGATTCCTCGCAATGCAGCTTCCGTATAATCTCCACCTACTGGATCATAGATGACATCCACTCCTTTCCCATCTGTCAATTCTTTGATACGGGTTTTCAGATCTTCAGTAGCATAATTGATTGTTTCACTAGCTCCTTTTTCCCGGCAAAGCGCAAGTTTTTCATCGGAGGAGGCCGCAGCAATAACTTTGGCGCCCATTACTTTTCCCAACTCCACCGCTGCCAAACCGACTCCACCGGCAGCTCCTAAAACCAACAGTGTTTCACCTTCTTTCAGTTGAGCTCGATCTTTTAGTGCATGTAAGGAGGTTCCATAAGTATATAAGGTAGTAGCAGCAATCTCCGGCGTTAATCCCGGCGGCATCGCAAAAACGCGATCAATATCTACTGCTACTTTTTCTGCAAAGCCACCCCAGCCACAAAGTGCCAATACCGATTGCCCGACTTGGAATTGAGTTACTCCTTCGCCTAATGCTAAGACTTTCCCCGCCACTTCTCCGCCGGGTGAGAAAGGGAGATCGGGCTTGAATTGGTACTTGTTTTGGATAATCAATGCATCGGGAAAATTGATACCGCAAGCCTCCACCGCTATAAGGATTTGATTCTTGGCAGGCTTGGGATCGGAGACTTCTCCATATTCAAGTGTAGAAGGAAGGCCGAATTGGTTACAGATAATAGCTTTCATAATGTTAAATAATATTATAAAGATACCAAGCCGAAAAATGGGATAAGGCCGAAACGGCGAGTTTTCAAGTTTTGTAGTAATTTATTTTAGGCCAATACTACCGAAAGCTATTTCAGATAGACGAGTATCCTTTTCGATGAAAGAAGCCAAACCCTAAATGTCCCCCCGATTACTGTCTTGAACTTAGACCTTTTTTTTTTCAAAAAAGAGGAAATACGAGCGTATTTAGAAAGCTTTAATTTCAAAGATGATTTTTCCATAATTATTTTACCATGAAAATCGTACATCAAACTTTCAATTTTCATGGTATTAAATTATATTTATGTAGCAATAAACACTTGCTTTCGGAAGTAATTATTATGTGATTTACCATGAAATACGTAAATCATACTTTCATTTTTCATGGTAAAAGATAGACAAATACTGCCGCTGTTTCAGGAATATCTTTCCGTTTTTCCCGCCGTAGGTCTATTAGGGCCAAGGCAGGCGGGTAAAACTACGCTTGTTAAAAATCTGAAATTGGATCGGGAAAGTATTTATATCGATCTGGAGAAAGCTTCCGACCGTGCTAAAATGGGAGATGCAGAATTATTTTTAAAAGAGAATTCCGATAAGACAGTGATACTTGATGAGATTCAGTTGATGCCAGAACTGTTTTCTGCACTTCGAAGTCTGATCGATGAGCAGCGAGAGCCTGGAAGATTTATTCTGCTAGGCTCAGCCTCTCCAGACTTGATTCGTAAAAGTGCGGATTCACTGGCAGGTAGAATTGGTTATCTGGAATTACCACCTTTTTACTTAGGGGAAGTGGATAAGAATGAACTGGGGAAGCTTTGGATACGCGGAGGCTTTCCATTGTCTTTTTTGGCAAGAAGTGAAAGAGAATCTCAGCTTTGGCGACAAAACTTTATCAAAACATATTTGGAAAGGGATTTGGCGCAAATCGGTTTGAGTACAGATCCTAGGCTGGTGGAGCGATTCTGGATGATGCTAGCCAATGCCCAAGGTGGAATCTGGAATGGAGAAAGCTTTGCCCGTGCATTGGGAATTACACGCCCAACGGTAAATCGCTTTCTGGAATATTTGGAAGGCTCTTTCATGGTGCGTGTACTCATCCCATTTCATCAGAATATCAAAAAGCGATTGGTTAAATCCCCAAAGGTTTTTCTCGAGATGCGGGTTTGCTTCATTCCTTGACGGGAGTGGACTCCATGAATTCTTTGAGAAATCAAGTCTTAATCGGTGCCTCTTGGGAAGGATTTGTCATCGAGCAGATTACGGCGACATTTGGAAGTGAATACGAATATTATTTCTACCGTACGCATCAAGGTGCGGAATGCGATCTACTTTTGGTGAAAAATGGAGCGGTTAAGGCAGCAATAGAAATCAAAAATACGCTTTCTCCCAAGCTTACCAAAGGACTTCAGATTTCCATGGAAGATACAGGAGCGGTAGAGGGCTTTGTAATTTGTAGAATCGAGGAAAGCTATCCGCTTTCGGATAAGGTGAGAGCGGTTGGGTTGTGGAAGTTTTTAGAAAGAGTTTAGGCCACAAAGACTATAGTGAAAAATAAAAGGAGCAAATCGGTTTATGGCTTTGCGCCTTCATGGAAATTCTTGTGAAACCTAAAAGTCCCGATAGCCATCGCGGACGAGCCTATAGCGTACATTAAATATTGTGTAAAACCAAACGGTCCCTATAGCCATCGCGGACGAGCCTATGACCTACATTAAATATTTTGTGGAACCTAAGGGATTCGAACCCCCGACCTCTGCTCTGTCAAAGCAGCGCTCTAAACCAGCTGAGCTAAGATTCCATTTATAATTCGAAGATAAGAAATTTTAGAAAGGATATTCACATTGAAAAATTAAGTTTTGTGTTTCTAAAAATATGAATTAAATAGTCGTTGTTGTCAAGCTTAGTTAAGCTTGTCTAGTCCAAACCTGAGGACTTATACCAGTTGGGAGCCAATAGGCGAAACCCTCCAAGGGTTCTAAACCCTTGGAGGGTTTTTCAAATCAAACAAAACTCTCCCGTAAATATTTCGCCGTGAAATTCTCCTCCTCTTTCATTAGATCTTCAGGCGTTCCGGCAAAAGTCAGATATCCACCTCTATTTCCGCCTTCGGGTCCCAAATCTATCACCCAATCGGATGATTTGATTACCTCGGTATTGTGCTCGATGATAATTACCGAATGTCCCTGATCAATTAAAGCATTGATGGAATGGAGTAGTTTTTTGATATCGTGAAAGTGCAAGCCTGTGGTAGGTTCGTCGAAGATAAACAGAATATGATCTCCAGCCTTGGTGCCACCTTTGCCTAAGAAAGAAGCCAGCTTAACACGTTGCGCTTCTCCTCCGGATAGGGTATTCGAACTCTGACCCATACCGATATAGCCCAATCCCACCTCTTGGAGGGGCTGAAGCTTATTGATGATTTGAGTTTTGCCTTTGAAATAAACGATTGCCTCATCGATAGTCATACCTAGGACTTCGGAAATATCCTTTTCCTTGTACTTGACATCGAGAATTTCATTTTTAAATCGCTTCCCTTTGCACGATTCGCAGGTCAGGTGGATATCCGCCATAAACTGCATTTCCACCGTGGTGATTCCTTCTCCGGAGCAGTTTTCACAGCGACCTCCATCTACGTTGAAAGAGAAGAAAGCCGGTTTGTAGCCACGCTGCTTCGATATAGATTGGTCAGCGAAAAGTGCCCGAATTGCGTCATAGGCTTTTACATACGTGACAGGATTCGAGCGGGATGATTTCCCAATCGGGTTTTGATCGACAAATTCAATTTGGTTAATCCGCTTGTAATCTCCTTCGATACGATCGTACTTTCCACTTTCGTCAATCACGGTTCCCAGCATTTTGCCTAAGGCAGGATAGAGGACTTTTTTAATTAAAGTGGATTTTCCAGATCCAGATACGCCGGTTACGGTGGTCAGAACATTCAGCGGAAACTTCACCGTCAGGTTTTTCAGATTATTTTCACGAGCACCTTTGACAATCAGGGAATCTTTCCATTTACGATTTCCATCCTTTTTGAAGATCTGTTCTTCCCCTCGAAGGTATTTTGCCGTGTAGGTTTGAGCAGAAACCATCAATTCTTCAATAGTCCCTTGGAAAAGCAATTCGCCTCCATTCACTCCGGCATCAGGACCGATATCAATAATCTGATCCGCAGCTTTCATTACTTTTTCTTCATGCTCCACTACGATTACGGTATTTCCCATGTCTCGAAGTGCTTTCAGCACATCCACCAGTCGATCAGTATCTCTAGGATGCAGTCCGATGCTAGGTTCGTCCAGAATATACATCGAACCCACCAGTGCCGAACCTAGAGAAGTTGCAATCTTGATCCGCTGATATTCCCCTCCGGAAAGCGAGGAAGTAAGTCGGTTTAAAGTCAAATAACCTAAACCCACCTGATCCATAAATTCCAAACGGCTCACGATTTCTTTCAGCAGTCGATTGGCGATTTTGGCTTGATGAGGCGCGAGTTCGATCTTTTCAAAAAATGGCAAAGCCTCATCAATCGGCATCAGCACAATATCCTGAATGGATTTCTCCGCTATTTTGACATACGAAGCATCTTTGCGCAAGCGTGTGCCGCGACAATCCGGGCAAGTCGTACGACCTCTGAATCGGGAGAGCATCACCCGATATTGAATCTTGTATGTTTTGGTTGCCAAATCTTCAAAGAAAGCATCCAGACCTTTGAAATATTTGTTTCCAGTCCAAAGCAAAGCTTTTTCCTTTTCGCTCAGCTCATTATAAGATCGATGGATTGGAAAGTCAAACTCGATTCCTTTTTTCAAAAGTGGGTCCAGCCAAGACCGGGAAGATTCTCCTCGCCATGGAGCCAAAGCGCCCTCATAAACTGAAAGATCCTTATCAGGAATCACCAAATCTTGATCAATTCCCAGTACATTTCCAAAGCCTTCGCAGGTTTTGCAGGCACCAAATGGATTGTTGAAGGAGAAGAAATTGACCGATGGGATTTCGAAACTCATCCCATCTAATTCAAACCTGTCTGAGAAATTCTTGGTCTCTTGGTCCGGAACAGTGATTTTCACATCTCCAAGCCCTTCGAAAAGTGCCGTCTGCACTGAGTCGGCAATACGAAATTGATTGTCCTCGTCGTCTTTTTGAACACTCGCACGATCAATTAGAATTTCATATTTTCCTTTTAGGACTTTCTTCTCGCCAATTAGTTCTTCTACAAAAAAGACTTCTCCATCAATCAGGATTCTAGTGTAGCCTTTTTGTAAAAGCAATTCCAATTCCTGCTCGATTTTACGTCCGCGCTCGATCTGAAGCGGACAGGAGATCATCACTTTGGTGCCTTCATCAAAGCTCTGAATGTAATTTACAATGTCGGTGACCGTGTGATGCTTTACTTCCTTGCCCGAAACGGGTGAGATAGTCTTTCCCACCCGGGAAAAAAGCAGCTTTAGATAATCGTAGATCTCGGTAGTTGTGCCGACGGTCGATCTGGGATTTTTAGTATTTACTTTCTGCTGGATGGCGATTGCGGGAGCGACACCTTTAATATATTCTACGTCAGGCTTCTCCATTCTGCCGAGAAACTGACGGGCGTAAGAACTTAAGCTTTCCACATACATCCGTTGGCCTTCGGCAAAAAGTGTATCAAAAGCGAGAGAAGACTTGCCTGAACCTGAGAGTCCGGTGACCACCACAAACTTATTTCTGGGAATGGCCACACTCAGGCTTTTCAGGTTATTCACCCGGGCATTTTTGATGATGATATATTCTTTGGGATCGAGAGAATCGATGTCAATTTTAGCGGATTTGGTACTCAAGGTCATAGCTGGCAAAGTTAACAATCAAACAGACGAAGTCGTCAAAAAGTTGGCAAAGATCCTACCAAAGGTTGGTATTCGATTTTGATTCCCGCAGCGTTACATTGTTGGCCATCTATTCGAAATTGAATATGTCTGGTCTTTTTCAACAGAATAAATTTTTAGGTTTTTTGAAACACAAGTTTAGCCTTTTGAAAGTTTGCACTCCGAAAATCCTGATTTCATTCAATTCCTTTTTTCAATTGGCTTATAAACATTCGGGTTTTTAAAACCTCATATGTTCGCAACTCATAGAACATTTTCCTTTTCTTCGCAGTATGGATTTACAATTTCTCCTAGATGGGTTCCGAGAGGGACTAGCAGCGATAACTTGGTTGGAGGGCGTGGCAGTGGTGTTTGGAATTGCCTCGGTGTTTTACTCCATGCGCGAGCATATTTGGGTGTACCCCACTGGGATCATATCCACATTGATTTATGTCTGGATCTGTTTTCAGTATAAGTTGTATGCGGATATGGGGATCAATGCCTATTACTTTGGAATGTCGATTTTTGGCTGGTACGTCTGGACGCATCCGAAAGCAGGAGAAAAAGTTTTGCCGGTCACCTGGCTCAAACCATCGGGTTGGCTGGTATCAATTGGTATATTTCTGATTTCATATCTTATACTTTACATCGTTCTTTCTCGATTTACAGACTCAGATGTGCCTTATTGGGACTCTTTTACCACTGCTTCTGCATTCGTAGGAATGTGGCTGATGGCCAAAAAGAAAGTGGAAAACTGGATTGCCTGGATTATCACTGATTTGGTTTCGGTTCCACTTTATTTTTACAAAGGATTAATCTTAACCTCCTTTCAATTCTTGTTCTTCACCGTTTTGGCTACCTTGGGTCTGATCGCTTGGATCAAATCTGCAAAGCAATATGCCAATTAAAAAAATTCTTGTTCTGGGTCCCGAATCAACTGGGAAAAGTACACTCGCCAAAGATTTATCCACACATTTTTCAGATCCTTGGGTACCTGAGTTTGCTCGAGAATATCTTGAAAATTTGGGCCGAGAGTACGATTTTGAAGACTTATCTACAATTGCTAAGGGTCAATTAAAGGTGGAGGATGATGAGGCTTATAGTGCTAAAGAATTTCTCTTCTGCGATACAGATCTAAGAGTTATCCACATCTGGTCAGCACATCGGTTTGGAAAGACCAGCCCTTGGATTCTGGAAGAAATCGAAACTCGGATCTATGATTTAATTTTATTGACGGATATTGATATGGAATGGGAACCTGATCCGCTTCGCGAGCACCCTGAACCCGAACAAAGAGTTTACTTTTTCAAAAAGTATCTTGAATTGGTCAAATCAAGTGGATTTCCATTTGAAATTATTAGCGGTTCACGTGAAAAACGACTTGAGAAAGCCCTATCTGCAATCCAGCGTCATTGTAAAAATTAATTTGATGAATTCAATCCTGCTATGCTTATTCATGTGGATAACTATGGTCTTTTGCGGAGAGAGGGGAAATGAAATTTCTGTAAAACCAAATATTGTATTTATCCTCGCAGACGATCTTGGCTATGGAGAAGTAGGGTATCAAGGCCAGAAAAAGATTAATACTCCGCTTATTGATACGCTAGCTAGGTCGGGGAAAATCTTTACCAATCATTATACAGCGGCCCCTAAATGCGCGCAGGCTTGGTTCACGTCGCTAATTGATAAAAACGGAGGGCACGCTTACATCCGGGGCAATGACGAATGGCGGGAACGAGGAGAAATCTAGGACTATGAAAAAACTTTACTTGATTTCAATCTTGAAGAGCAGCGGCTATTTCCAACTCATACGCAAGCTTTGGCTAAGTTAATTCAAAGCGAGGTTTTGATTTTTTTGAGAATTCTAAATCTTTCTCGAATGGTTTTGGTCGAACCAAAGGCTTCGTATACGAGAGAGTTGTTCGGGCTCCTATAGTAGTGAATTGGCCTGGTAAAGTCGATTCAGGGAGGGAAATTGATCATATCTCTATCTTTTTGACTGGCATGCGACGATCTGTGAGTTGGTAGGAATTCCGATTCCAAGTGATACAGACAGAATGAGTTTCTTATCTGCCATTTTGGGTAATCGTCAAAAAGCTTATGAATGTATCTATTGGGAATATCCAGAATAGGATGATCAGCAAGCGTTTCGAATGGGAAATGGAAGGATATGTCTCAGAATATTATAAAAGACAATTCCCCTGAAATCGAGCTTTATGATTTGGAAACTGATCTCCAAGAACAAATAATTCTAGCTTCTTCAAATATCGCTAATATCTCAAGAATGAAAGATATTTTCAAAAAAAAGCACTCAAAAAGTATCTTAGACCGTTTTATATGCGTGAATTGGGCGATTAATAATATTTTATACGATTGAATTTATTACCATTTATATAGAGAAAGCGATGCCGCTTCTACTAGCTTGATTTTATCTTTGTGTGCATTGTTATTCAAGATAATAATTGTCTTATTCTCTTCGATGTATCGAACGATGATTGTTTGATAGCCTGGATTATCACCGGTGTGACTTACCATTTTTCCAAATGGACTCCTAGGGTCGAGCTCCCATCCAAAACCATAATAGCTTCGCGAGCCATCATTCAATCGATAGGGCGTAAATGCCTCCTCAAGTGTTTTCTGAGAAACCAGTTTTTCAGTATATAGTGCTTGATCCCATTTCAATAAATCTTCGGCAGTGCTGCTGACTCTGCCTGGGCCTTTTCGATTACCAAGCCAAACGGTATAATCAGAATCATGAAATTTGTTTGCATTAACATAGTTTCCATTTTCATGCTTTAAGTGGCCCACGGCAAAGATTTTAACTTTCGCTTTTTCTTCCAAAGAGCGAATTGCCGTGCTTCTCATACCCAATGGTTTGAAAATCCATTCATCGGCAAGCGCTACAAAATCTTTCCCAGTCACTTGCTCTGCGATGCTTCCTAATAAGACATAGCCTGTGTTGCTGTATTCGTATTTTTCTCCTGGAGCAAAATTGATTGGCGGGGCATAGGTTCGGAGATATTCCAAAATATCAGGATTGCCTGCTACCTTACTTTTATCCCAGTGCGCATCCATGATCGCCTGATAGTCAGGCAGTCCACCGGTATGTGTTAATAGATGTCGAATACTAATTCCAGTGTAAGGTATTTTCAGATACTTCTCTACCGGATCATCAAAATCGAGCAACCCTTTTTCTTGGCACATCATCACAAGCATGGCTGTGAATTGCTTTGAGACAGAGGCAAGCTCAAAAATATCATCAGTTTTCAGGAAAGTTTTATCTTCAAAATCTCGATATCCAACGGACTTTTCAAAAAGGATTTTGCCATCTTCTGCCACGAGGACAACACCCGAAAACCCAGCTTCACCTGCACGGAGAAAAGCATCAGTCAAAATTTTCTCTTGAGCAAAAAGCTTGAAGTTTAAAATCAAAAATCCGAAAATGAAGGCTGATAGGTAGGCTAGGTTTTTCATGGTATGGCATTAGGTTGAAAAAGATACAAAAAATCAGCTAATTGAGGAATAATTCCTCTTGACCAAATGTCACTTAAGCCATTTTTTATTCTTTTTCTGACGATATTTCTGAGTAGTCATTCCTTTGGTAGTTATGGGCAAAAGAAAGTTGTCTTTATAATTTTAGATGGAATTCCCGCTGATGTATTGGAGCAAGCGAATACGCCATATTTGGATGAAATAGCAAAAGTTGGCAATTATTCCCGGGCCTACACTGGTGGTATTGCGGGCGGCTATTCCGAAACGCCCACTATCTCTGCGGTTGGTTATAACTCCCTCCTGACGGGTACCTGGGCCAATAAACACAATGTATGGGGGAATGAGATTGAAAATCCTAATTATCAATATTGGACGATTTTTAGGCATTTAAAAGTGGCTAGACCGGCATCCACAATTGCAGTTTTTTCTACTTGGGAAGATAATAGGACTAAATTGATTGGGGAAGGGATTGAGGAAGCCGGTAATTTAAAAATGGATTTTGCCTTTGACGGTTTTGAACTGGACACGCTTACATATCCCCATGATTCTGAGAAGAATTATATCCAACAGATAGATAATCTGGTCAGTTACGAAGCGGCTTATCGGCTAAAAACCAATTCGCCAGACCTTTCTTGGATTTATTTGGAATATACCGACGACATGGGCCATCAATTTGGGGATAGTCCTCAGCTGTTTGCGGCGGTCGAGTTAGCGGATCAGCAGGTAGGGAGGATCTATGAATCGATACGCTTCCGGGAAGAAAAATTTGGCGAGGACTGGCTGATTATTGTCACTACGGATCATGGTCGGAAAGCTGAGGATGGCAAAGATCACGGAGGTCAATCTGATCGTGAGCGTGAAATCTGGATGGTCACAAATGCAAAGCATCTGATTAACTACTTTAAAAAGCAAAACCCTGCCATGGTGGATATTTTTCCGACTATCGCCAGATTCCTGGATGTGGAAATTCCAAATCACACGCAAAAAGAATTGGACGGCGTACCCATGATCGGTGAGATTTCAATTGCTCAAGTGAAAGCTGAAATTCAAGGAGAAGAAGTGATATTGTCTTGGTCGCCGATGGAATCAACCGGGAGAGTCATGATCAGTTATGCTGAAACGGATCAATTTAGAGAGATGGGAATTGTGGATAACTATTTTGAAATTGGAGAAACCGAGCTAATCTCTGGTGAATTTCGAATTGCAAGAAAAGATTTACCCAAGGGAAAATTGAAGTTTTGGATCCAAGGAAAGAAAAACGGAGCTGGAGTATGGCTATTCCTTTCGCAGTTGTAATGGTCTGCCTTGCCTAAAAGTTAAATTCCAATCTGGGCCTAATAAATGGCATCAACCCGTTTTGGGGGCTGTAATTTCGTCAATTACCAATTGTTTTTGTCGCCGTAAGTGTCTCAACTCATAGCAGACGATAAAATACACCATCCGTTTGGAGAACTGCTATTTCCAGACTGACATCTTTAGTCCAAAAACCTAGAAAGAATAAGTTATATCCCAAGGACCAAAAGCACTCGTGATGCTGTTTTGAATTCATACTTCTGTATATAAGCTACGCGGCCGTGAGTGTCCCCACTCTCGGCGGACGATAGAATAACCCATCCGTTTTGGCGAACCGCTATTTCCAGACTAACATCATTTCGTCCAAAAACTTGGAAAGAATATAAACCATAAACCAAAATAACTCGTGGTCCTACTTTTTGCGCCGCCGTAAGTGTCAAACTCACGGCAGAGGATAAAATAACTCTCCCGTCTTAACGAACTGCTATTTCCAGATTGCCATCAATTCGTACAAAATCGTGGAAAGACTCTAAATCATATCCGACGGACCAGAAACAGTCGGTATGCTGTTTTTAATTTATAGTTCTACTCTGCTGTGAGTGTCCCCACTCACGGAAGAGTGAAATAGCACCAACGTTTTAACGAACCGCTATTTCCAGATTGATATCGTTTCGTCCAAAAACCTGTTAATGATCTAAATCATACCCCATGGACCAGAAGCACCAGTGATGCTGTTCTGAATTCATACTTCTGTATATAAGTTACGCTCCCCTGAATGTCTCCACTCAAGGCAGAGGATAAGATTACTTACCAAGCATTTGGCGAACCAGCATTCTTCCTCTGAGCTCAGACTTGGACTATTTTCAGTAATAATTTCGTAAACCGCATATTAAAATTCAGCGCTACAGTGGAAAAGTCTCTAGAGGACGATTTATTGTCACTGTTCGATATTCGTCCTTTACGCTGCCGCGAGTGCCGGCCTCAAGGGTAAAATCATCGCAAGATTCCTCTCTACCTTCGAAATGACAACCCAAACGAATTCCAAACTCTCCTTCTCAATCAGAAAAAAATGGCTAAGAAAGGTCAGTACACGATGTTATCCCCTTGGATCGAACGCTTGGAGTACTGGACGAAATGGAAAAGTTGAAATGATTTCAAAAGGAAAATACAAATAAATCCGAGTCAGATTTTTTGACTTGCTACAAACTATGCAAATCGAATTACGTTAATTCATCAAAATTTCAACCATGAAAAAACTACTCCTTATCCTCGTTACGCTCCTGTTTTTTTCATGTATTGAAGACACTGATGTTGCCAGAACAGATGGCAACCTTTTTGAAGCCTTAGTTTCGTCGCAGTGGCGGGTTAATTTTTTCGAAAAGGAAGGTATGGATAAGTCTAGCGACTTTGATGGTATTTTTTTTACTTTTTATAGTTCCAATCAGGTGGAAGCTTATCGAGGCTCCCAGTTGCTGGAAGCGGGATCATGGAGTACATCCGTAGATGACGGAAGGGTAGAATTTGAAATATTATTTTCCGGCAACTCCATTTTGAATAAGCTCAGTAACAATTGGTATCAGACTCTGCTAGTGAACAAGCGTCTTTGGCTAAGAGAAGACGATGATGATTCCAAAGACCTGTTGTATCTAGTGATGCTTTAAGTATTTTAGTCCTCCAAGTATCACTTCACCTTTACCGCACGAAGGCTATTCCTCAACAATGGTCAGGTTCTACTCTTTGCTCTATCTATAAAAGTTTATTAGCCTCAAAAACACACCTTTAACTGGTTTCAGCAGCACCTTGCTTTCTCCATCAGAACCTATTTTGACAAAATCAGTGACTCGATTTTAAAACCCGAGCTTCTTTCTTTTCTGTTTTCTCTCCTTAGGGTTCAGAGTTTTTCGATCTCTTCCAAATATTTTTCAGCTTGCTGCAAAATCTCAGCTTTGTCCTTCAACTTATCTAGCGTGCGATAAGCCATTCCAATTCTTGGATTTCTCTCCAGCTTAGTACGATTTCGGTCGTAAAAATGCCAATACAGTGAATTGAAAGGACAGGCTCCTTCGCCAGTCTTTTTGTTGGGATCATAGACGCAATGGCTACAATAATTCCCTTGCTTTTTAATATAGTTAGCCGAGGAGACATAGGGTTTGGTCCCGACAATTCCTCCGTCGGCAAACTGGCTCATTCCCCGGGTATTGGTGATTTCCACCCACTCGATGGCCTCTATGTATATTCCGAGGTACCCATGAAAAAAAGGGTTTGTGATTTAAAAATTCCAATTCCATTTGTTTCGACATTATTTTCCAAAACATGGTATTGAAGCTACGTCAATTCGCATCCTACACGTTTTGAAGAATCTTAATTCTCCCGATTGGTCTTACTCTTGGCAAAACCAGGATTGTTTTGATTTTTATAAAAATGGCGTCTCAATTTTGCTCTAATTCCTGATACAAAAGCTATGTGATCTCCTATGTTAGCAAAAGTAAAAAAAAGAGTTAAACAACTAAGGACACTAAAGACATGGAGGAAAAAAAAGAAAAAAACTTTGTGCTCTTAGTGGTCTTTGTG
>Ga0136587_1000275_pt1 | contig 14257 bp, 7 predicted proteins | sample AntRauMFilla1563_FD_101386 | JGI IMG/M metagenome (GOLD analysis project Ga0136587, IMG submission 101386) | Saline lake microbial communities from Rauer Islands, Antarctica - Metagenome Filla 1 #563 | ecosystem: Environmental > Aquatic > Non-marine Saline and Alkaline > Saline | place... | reverse complement strand
TCAACACGTTCGTAAAGTAACTTGGGTTAGCAATCACAAAAGCTTGGAAATCTGCGGCGGTGGGAGGAGAATTTCCAAGAAGACTGGGCGCGAAAGCTCCGACGTACAATTCGGTCACGTTCCCCAAACTACTGTACACACTCACATCCACTTGTAATCCAACACCTGATTCGAAAGAAACGTGTTTCACTCGGGGGTATACCATTTGTATTTATACTTTTTATTATACATTTTAAAATTCGATTTGAACACAACGAAAAGTTTAAACAACAACAATTTCCGCGGTGGAACCCGTCAGAATGGGGGAGTCACCCACAGACACGACGTACTCTTTCACGATCCATTTGTCAAACCCAATGTCGCGCATTGTGACGTACACGTAAAAAAGCTGTGCACCGTACCCGGTATCAATGAAATACTGGGTAAAAGAAGTGCCGGTAGCGGAAGAGTCGGTCGTGTCTGTGAAAAAATTGTCAATAGACACTTCAGCCAAGCCGGTTTTCTCAACCCCGAAAATGGGGAGATCACTGTTACTGTAAATAACCTTCTTTTGGGTCGCGAACGCTGGCCAAGAGTCTGGCGACAAACCGGGAGTTTGTGCGGAAGAAAACGCCACCACGGACACGTCGTTGACCACCGAGTCTTTGGGGTCGACGGAAACGTTTGCGTAAAGTTTATCCGTTCGCCCCGCGTAAAAATCGAAAAACGGCTTTTGAAGTACGACAGTCGCGTCCACCACGCCGTTGTGTTGTTCCGCGTAGTTTGCTGTACCAGCAGCCAAGAACGATCCCAGTGTTTGTTGTGTAACCTCGATGGTTTCGGTGGTCATGGGGATCGGGTTTTGAGGGTGTGGCATGATGGTACTGTTTTTGAACGGGTCCACCGCGTAAATGAACACGTAGTACAGACCGACAATCGCGGCGGTGTCGTTGTAACTGACAAGCCCGGACGGGACGGCGACGGTAGCGCCGGTCAAAGTGTCCCAGTCCACAAACTCTTTCACTTCCGCGGTGAGCGTTGTGGCCGTGGACGTAAACGCCCCCAGTAGAGTCATGTTAGCCGGTACGAGTCTGGTTTGTTTGATTTTCCGTGTGATGTCCTCAATGGACGGGTTTCGGTTAAGCGCAAAGGCGTACGCGGTACCTCCAGAGTTGTCGCGCACAGATGCACTCACGCGAATCTTATGATTGTTGGTAGCTTCGGACATGTAATGTTATTTAATATATATTTTAATATACTATAAAAAATAACATGGGGTTTCAAATTAACGTGAGTTCGAACGTATCGGACGCGTACGGCGCGAACGTTTACGGAGTCGCCGTACAAAATATCGACGGTCTTTCTATTGCGGACGTCAAGTCTTTCTTCGAGACCAACAAACAAACCTCGTGGACACAGCTCGGACCCCACATTCCCGCCAACGTGGACAACAACACCGTTCCCGTTTCCGGAACCATGACTAGTGTGTACGATAATCTAGGTGGTACAGCTACAGCAGGTACGATTCCCCACGCTTTCGTAGACTATACCGTGTACGTTGCCGCGGAGAACGATTTAGGACTGGTTTCGGTCGAGTCCGCGGGGCGTCATAACGGGTACTCGATTGTGTCTGTGGAGGACCTTCTTCTCAACCAAGTGATTGCTTTTACCGACAGCGACCCGGAAAACACACTGACTGCGAACATCTCGAGTACTTTGAGTCTTGGTGGTAACATCATGCACTACGCCGTCGTAGGGTTTTCGGACCCGAGCGTCACCGACGAAGAGGCGCATTGGTACGCCGACCAGCGGCTTTCGGCGGCAGGAAGTGATGTCGCACTATTCGGAACCACGTCCGTTCCTTTTGTAAACATCCAAACCCAAATCACAAAAGTGGTCGGAGTGCTCGACCACGTGAACGCGGCGAATTCCATAGTGTACGACATCGACGACGTGAACGCGGGCCAAGTGTACGTGATTCTGAAAGACGTCGGGCCTGCTGGTATTAGCCAACTCGACGGGATTGGGTCCAACCATTACGGCGTAGAAACGAGTGTTCTTGTGATCAACTCGGCCAACGAAAAAGCCCACGCGAGTGTGAAACAGGTACGTACCAACGGAAACGAAGTGAACGTGGACGTCCGTGGGTTTAGCGCTTTCAGTGTGCCTACCCAGTTTGTAGCCGTGGCGGTGCCGCACGGAACGAGCGTTGATTCCGGACTCGGTGTGACTTTGACCTCGACCGTGTTGGCTGCAGGTGAAGTGTTGCGTGTGTTTGACCACACGTTTACGTTTGCTGGTTCTTTAGACCTTTCCAAAGAGTACGACGTGTACGCTCAGTTTGTCACGTCCGACGCCACCAAAACTTCCGTGGACGCAGTCATGTACTCCAACTTGGAAGACCCGACCCTGACCGGTACTTCCCAAACGTTGACCACCGACACCGAAGACCCTTCCGCGACTCTAACTGCTGTTGTTTTGGACGCCCAAAAAGTCTCCGGTGTAGTCAACTTGAACGCACACCCGCTGATTCTCGACGCGACCGCAACGAAAGTCCAAGTGGTTTTGTCGGTTCACGACAACAAGACTGTCACCGACCTGGTTACGTTCCTCGCTGGCGCTGGTGTTGGTTCTGGACTGTACCACGAAACCACCAATGCAATGGATAGTTTCAGTTTGTCCACGACTTTGGAAGGGTACCCGGTCTCACAAGTTTCGCGCGTGTACGTGTACGCTCTAGTCACCACCGAAGACGAAAGTTACCTGTTCCGACGTTTAGCCGTTTCCCCTGACGTCGTGTCTCGCAACGAAACCGAAGACTTGTTTGTGACGTTCGGCGACGTGTCCATGGAGTACACCGCTCTGGACGCAAACGTCGACGTCCTTTTCAACAAAGGGGCCAGTGCACTGACCGACGCGTTTGTGGTTTTGACCACGCACGGGTACTTGACGTCGGACCCGATAACCGGTATTCTGGCGAACCCGGAAACGAACCGCGGTGTGACGCGCATTACCGACTTGAGCCCCGCGAACCCTTTGCAACCCAACGAACTTCGAGTTTGTGCGGCGGCCACACACAGTTTTACGGGTGCGTACAACGCGGCTGTTCTGACCCACGAGATTACCGTGCGAGTGGAATCTGGCAAGTACGTGTTCTCCCCGGACGTGTCCGAGTTTTTGAAGGGACACACGTACATTTTCGACAACCGGTTAGCAAAAACCAGCCACCCGCTCAATTTTGACTACGAAGACGATGTGTCCCCGTACAATTTCACGCCGGACGCGGCCACCGGTTACACGACCGTGGTAATTCCCGCGGACGCGGCGTACACCGCGTTGTTCGCGCACTGTGCGGTTCACTCAGGTATGGGATCTATCGTCAACAACGGGGCTACCGGTATTCCGGTAATCGTTGTTCCTTCTTCCGTAGATGATTCGATTGACTTGGTGTCCGATCAAGTGTACTACGTCAACGTCGTCACGAGCACACACGGCGTGTACCACGGTCCTTTGTTGGAACCCAACGCAGCAGGGATTCGCGAAATCACAGCCGGGTTTGAAGCTACTGACGGCAACGTGGAACTGACTGGTATCACTTTGAACGTGTTGGACCCCGCGAACGAAACACTCAAGTTGGTGGCGTACACGTACCTTTTACCCAATAAAAACGCGGCGTACACAGCCGCGGCCGAGGCTGTGGTGAGTACGTCTTTGAGTACCTTCTCAACAGCGGGTCTCGTGTCTTTCTCGGCGGGGTCTAGCGTGATTCTCGACAAAGTGATTGATATCGCCGGTGAAGTCTACGCCGCGATTTCCACACGCAACGTGTACGTGTACGGGTGGATCGAAAACGCGGGTAACAAGACGTCTGTGTTTGTGACAAACGCACTAACTCCCGCAGACCAGCTGTACCCACACGTGACTTTGGTCGAGTACCAAGACACGAACAAGCTGGTGGTCCCCGTAGGTGGACTCACCGTGGTCGAGTCCGGTGGGTCCAAAGTGGACAAGTTTTACTTGATGGCGTTCGACTCTGCAGTTACAACGCTCGGAGCAAGTTTTGACTATTCGCCTTTTATGACGGTTGATAAAATCACCGAAGATATCGACCAAAGTTCGGATGATATTTACACCAACGCGACAAAACTGAATATTCTTTACAAGTACACGTCCGCGACCGACGCGTCGTTGACTGACGGTGTTCGTCCCGGCCAAACGGTGACCGTGGTCCTTGTGGCGGTCAGCACGGACACTGGGTACAAAGCGTTCGTCAAAGAGTTTACGGTTCCGAGCGACGTGACCGGTATCCACGGCGCGTTCAGCCCGATGTTCTCGGCGGATAAAAAGTCGTTGCGTTTTATGTCCGGTCAAGCGCGCGGACCCGGTCAAGTGCGTGTCGGTGTTTTCACAAACCCACAAACCGACCCGGTCACTGCGGCGGGCGCGAACTACTACTCTCCAACCGTCACACTTTCCGGTCAATTGAGTTACTTGAGCGCCCTTTTCAGTATTCCACTGACACAAACCACAACTGCTGCTTCGAGTCCTGTGTTGTTGGAACACGTCAATCGCGTGTACGTGTACGCGTGGGTGTATCAAGAAGCTGGGGGAGGAGTCAACAGCGCGGTAGCTTCGGCGGTTGCCAAACACACCAACACAAAACAATTTTACACCCAGATTCGCGACGTGGACTACGTGTCCGGTAGCTCGTTGACGATTGACACCAGCGTGTTTGCTTTTGCCAAAGCCGTTACCGAATATTACGTCGGCGTGATTGAATCTTCTTACGCCGCCACTTTGACGGACAGCGACATAATCACGGCACTCACCGCGGACTACTTGGCAGGAGACCCGAGCCCTGTGAAAGCGTACACGACACTTCTCGCACAAAACGCGGCGGATACTCAAACGGCAACGATACTTTACGCACTCGAATCTTCAAGTGGCGGTGGCGGTAGTAGCGGCGTTGTCGCGGCGTTGGCGAACCACCAGTATAACGTGTACTTGTTGGCGAAGAACTCGACCGCAGGAGAAGTAGAAGTGGAAGAACTCACGGGTCCAGTCATGTATGCAATCAACTTGCCGGGTGTGACTGAGATTACAAACTTGGTGTTTGATCGCGTCAACAACCAAGTGACTTTTGACGTGACCGCCAACGGGCTTGACAATGCTGGCGGCAACACCGACCCCGGAACACTCAGAGCGGTTGCGTTCACGTACGCCAACCCAACGCATTCCACTGGCGTTAACGCGCTCGTTGGTGCAAGCCCCAAAACGGTGATTTCCGGTTCTAGCGGCGTGACTGTGACTGGTTTGACGATTAACAAAGTTAGAACAAGACTGGAACAAGTAGACCCCAACTTTGTGAACGAGGTACACGTGTACGTGTGGCTTGAGCGAGGTGTCGAACAGTCCTTAGTTTATTCCGGGTCGATTGCGGCAGACGCCACGCCGTACCCCGCGATTCACAACGCCGTTCAACTCGAAAACGGGTCGGTGTTTTCAGGGTCGTTGACTATTTTCGACGACGCGGACGGGTACTACTTGGGTCTTTTCCCCGCCGACGAGATTGCGACGGCGTACCCCGCCGAGCTTTTTTACGGGTTTTTCGTGGACAACAATTTACTTTTCACGCCGTTCCCTGTGACGGACGGAAACGTGGGTAACGTGGTGGACTTTACAATGACCGCGGCGTACACGGACTTGTCCAACTCGGGGATCACGCCGGCGATCGCACACGGCGTCGAGTACAAAATAGTCGCGATTGCCGTTTTGAACGGTGGGTCTTTTACGATGACCCAAAGCGAGTCTTTGGTCGCCTTTGGTGGGGCTATTCCTTCCGTAGAAAATTTCGGGATTGTGTACAACGCCACGGACGACACGGCGGACGTAGTGACGGTCGACTTGATTGTGCCGGCAAGTGTTACTTCCGGAACGTTTTATGCACTGGCGACGACGTACCCGATAACCAACGCACTGAACGCGCCCAAACTAAACAACGCGGCGCGCGTGACTCTAGCGTCCGGTGTGACATCCTCCGTGACCGGCTTTTCGCTAGCTAACGCGTTCCCTAAAGTAATGGACTTGAGTGGTGATTTGGTCGATTTCAAAAGCGTTCGCGCGGCGTACGCGTACGCGTGGGGTGTGAACGCATCCACCGGCGACGTCGGTCAAGTGATTTTTGCAGCTAACGGTTTTGACGGCCCGAACACGGACCCGGTCCCGCGTTTGACCGTGGTTTCGGCGGACCCAACGGAACGGACACTGACTGTCGAAGCCGCGAGCGTGTTTAGTGCGACCCACAACGTCGACAAGTATATGATTTTTGCGATGAAAGATATCAGCCAAACTTCCGCGGACGTTTTGACTTTTGTGAACGCGCACTTGGAAAGTTTTATAGAGTTTACTGGCGGCGTCGCCGGCGGCAGTCACAAGACGCCTTTCGGTGAACACAACGATTTCGACCCGGACCTCCTAGAAGACGACCTGTACAACGTCCCGGCGTACTCGGTGGTGATTACCCAAGCGTTCACGCAGACTGCGAACGCAGAAGCGAACGAACTCGTGGTGTCTGGTAACAGTTACCGCGTGTACATGGCGGCAAAAGATACCAACGGTACGACCAACTTGTACGAGTACCCGGCTTTACTCGATTTGGACGCGGTACTCGACACGAGTATCGCCAGGGTCGGTGTGGTGCATAGCGTGACGTTGGACAATTCCGTTCAAAATAACCACACGGTTTCGTTCGGGTTGGACTCCGTAACCGCTTCAAGTGTCGAAAACGCCGAAGTTTATGCCGCAATCTTCACGCGCGACCTAAAGAACGAAAAACTTACCGGAAGTATCGGTGACTTTAAGAACGAAGTCTATTCCACCGAAACCCGTTTGAGCCCAGTTTTGTTCGTGCCTGCGGGGACAACCATCGCCGTAAACACTCGGACTGGTTTCAAAGTGAACAAGGCTTTTGACACGAACGGCGACTTGGTGGACCTTTACACAGTCAACACGGGGTACTTGTACGCGTGGGCGCGCACTTTGGGAACTACTACTATCAGCGGAAGGTCGGCGATTCAGGAAGAGAATGATATGTTCGCGCCGCCGCCGCCGCCGTTTACGTTTACCATTGACGGAAACGAATATTCACCTTCCGCGATCAACCCACTTTACCAAATCACTTTGGACGAAGACACAAACGCTCGTTCCACGAAAACGCCTTGGGTGCTTGTGTTGAATTATGTGCATAAAGGGGGGACTACTCCTGCGTTGAACGTACGCAACACCACAAAAGGTTTGCCTGTATTGCCTGAAAACGGAAGTCTCGATTTCAATACGTTCGATATAAACGCAAGTATTCAGAACGGAAGCACATCTGATCCTAGTTCGTGGGGTCATGCTGGTATTGACCTATTTAACAAAACGTGTATCGCATTGGACAGTTTAAGTGGAAACGATAATGGAGTAGAAGTAAGGTTTGTGGGTAAAACGAACGATCATCCAAGAATAATGCACTTTAAAACTGGTAAATTCGAGTTCCTAAAAGATTTTAGGTATGGTGACCAACCACAACAAGGTGGTGTGAATTTAACCGAAGGAACTGATTTCACTTTATTGAATAACCATTCTGCGTTTTTACCAACCGGTAGTGTGACTCTGTATACTGGTGTAGGTAACGCAGCAATGACAAACTATCCGTTTTATATTTCTAGTCAAAGATATTGGGGTATTAGTCAAGATGGTACTAGATGGGATGTTGACAACCACACAAGCAACTCTTCCAAAAACACTTACCATCAAATCTGGGTTCGTGCGGACAAAGCATAAATTCATTTAAAAAAATAACAGATCTCGCACATTTATTTACGGATGGGGTCAATCCAACAGCGGATACAACAGCGGGTTTTAGCTGGTAGTGACGAGTTTTCGCAAAAAAAAACACACATCGTGGTCGGAAAAACGAATCCTCATGAAAAATCGTTACCGCGGGGGGGTATTACACACACGAAAACACAATGGATATGATAAAATACACAAAAAATATTTTTTCTGGTGTTAAAATAAACAAATGACAAGTCTATTAATTCGAGTGGACACGATCGTCAACACAAACGTCAAAGGGTCCAAAGTGTTCGGTTTGGCGTTTGTGAAAGTCGCCGGCGTCACGGACGTGTTTACCCAAGAAGAAGTCCGCGCATTTGTGTTGCCGAAACTGAGCGACCCTACTTTAACCGGTTCCGCGATTGTTCAATTAGACAACGTCGGTTCAGGCGGCGAAAGTACTAACCATTCCGGCCGCGGCGACGAGCGCTTTACGGGGGTTCTGACAAAAGTGTTTTCCAACGGAATCGTTGACGACACCGTCACGACAAATACGGCCGACGTCACGGGCGCGGCAGGCGTCGACGTGTACTTCCTAACCGTAGACGGAATCAACGAAACGGCGGTGAATACCGGTATTGGTATTTTGTATGAGACTCTTCCAGGTATTTTGAATTGGAGGAATTACCAAGACGTGGTTGGTTATAAACATCGACTTACGAACCCAATCGATCTCACTATTGGCACCGGAGTTACCATGGGTCCTAATGGAGAAATGGTTTTCGATGGCACTGCTGATTCGTATATTTTAATGAACAACGACACGACTTTAGATTTGCGGTCGTACGACATTTCGTTCGAGTTTAAGCAAATTAGTAGAACTAGCACAGTTGACGTTGGTATGGTTAGTCGTGGTCGTTGGTACACATTTGGTACTCAGATACAGGCTAATAGATTAGAGTTAAACATGTACAAAAGTAGTATATCAAGTGAAGAATCCAGAAACTCTTTTCCGCTACCTGACGGTGATGATACGGAGTGGGTTTATGCACATGCTGTGTACGATAATACAACACAAAGCGCCGCGTTATACATTAGTAGTTCTGGTAATAGTTACATACATCGTACAATGACCAATAATATCCCATCCGGTAGTGAGAATATTCCGTTCATAGTAGGGGCCGAAATGGCGGAGGGCGTTACTTACAAAGGAGATCCAGATCCAGCGCAATTCTCACGTTTTTTTACCGGTTCAATTCGTAATTTGATTATTCAAGAATTCACCGCATTACCGGCAGCTGGTACGGTTCCTTCTTTATAAACAAGCCATATCAATTATCCTTTAATTTTTACGCTATTTAAAAACAAAAAAAAAGTTCAATCCGAGTTTAATGAATCGTCTTCAACACGCGCGTACCATGCAAAAATGGTAGATGATCAGGTGGGTGTGTAAAGCTGGACAAGATGATTTCCGTACACAAAACACGACGATCGAACCGTTTTAAACGATTAAACACCGGTGGTTTCGAACGACTCGTTACCCGAACCCGAGACGACGCGACTTTCGAAAACGATACTTATTTCTGTCATTGCTAACGACCTATTTACCCGAGACCATGGGGTCACCCCGAAAAAAAAACATTTACAAAAAAAAAGGTTCACTTTTTGTTATTGCCTACCTGAATAAACTAGAAAAAAACAAAACGGCAATAAGAAAAAACGAAAAAACTTTTTAAAAAACTTTTCAAGAAGAAACAGGGCTTTTGATTTTGATTTTCACGGGGTCGGCGTTGACATCACTCTGTTTGACGGAAACGCGTACGTTGTCAGCCCCACGGGTTTCGCGATTCGAGGAGTCTTTGAACTTGACGGTAAGTTTGGGGAACATCTTTCTAATACACAACATATTAAAAAAAAACAACTTAAAGAAATTCAATACGTTAAACTAACAAAAAATGGACTGTGAGATTTGTGTGTTCCCATTCAACCGGTCGACGCGCAAACAAATCACGTGTCCTTCGTGTCGTTTGAACGTGTGTGTCGCGTGCGTAAAACAAGCCCCGAGCAAAGCAGGACTTTTAGACATCACGTGTATGCAATGTAACCATTTGTGGGACACAGAGTTTGTTGCAGGTGTCTCACGGTCGGTTGTGGTAACACACAAGAAGCGCGTGGAAAAACTTTTGGTTGACCAGGAACGTACCAAACTACCGGAAACGCAGTATTACCTACAGTACGACCACGCAATGGACCACGTCGTGCGTCCGCGTATCCAACGAGGTGTGCGGAAATTGGTTGAGTTACAGGACGAGTTAGAACGCGAGATACAAGAGTTACGGGACGAGATGGTAAAAGAAGAAGAAACGGGTCGTTTTAGTTGGCCAGAAGACGGGCCTTACGCACAAGTACGCGATATCCACCGCGAGATTCGAACGACGCGTCGGGAAGTTAACCGGTTGTCCCAACACCTCGACGAGTGGAATTTTCACAAACGCATGACGTACACAGAGTACATTCCGGAACAGTTAAAAACAACAAGTCCTGGAAACGAAGAAAACAACAAAAAAAGGAAGCCCGCGCAACACGTGTTTCCGTGTCCCCAAGAAAATAAAGACTGTCCCGGGTTTGTGATGGACGACGGGTACGCGTGTGGGACGTGTGCGTCAAAATGTTGCGACAAGTGTCATCAACCGGAACATTTGGGGGAAAAATGCGAACCAAACTTTTTGGCAACCGCGCGTGAAATTCGACAAAACACCAAACCGTGTCCCAAATGCGCCGTGCGAATCCACAAGATTGAAGGGTGTGACCAGATGTGGTGTACGCAATGCCGCACAGGGTTCTCGTGGCGCACAGGTGAAGTCGAGTCCGCCGAAGACCGTATCCACAACCCCCACTATTTCGAGTGGGCGGCGCGGAACAATAATGGCGGTAATCTCGAAAATAATAACAACTGTCGCCCGGTCCATGTACATTTGTTAACACACTGTGGGGTTTTGTTCGGCACGAGCGAGGACTACGGGTACTTTACCGAGCACTTTCGTTTGAATTCACACGTCCGTTTCTTTGAGATTGAACAACACTTTCGCGGCGGCGGCGCGGCAAATCGCGGCCAAGATGACACGGACCTCCATTTGGACTTGCGTTTGAAATTTCTCAAAAAAGACATTACGGAAAAACATTTGGGGACTGTGCTTTACAAACGACACAAAGAAACACGGGTCAACGCCCGGCGCGTCCAAGTGTTACACTTTTTCGTCGATGCGTCCAACGACATTTTCCACCGCCTGATGTACCAGTGTACGACCGCCAGCCAAGCGACACCTTTGAAACACGAACTGGACGCTTTGGTCGAGTACACGAACGAGTGTTTTCAATCACTCAAGAAAGTGTACCACATGAAAATGCCCGTCGTGCGTTTCGAAAACGGCACGTTTGAAGTTTCGCGTTTCAATGGGTATCTGTTTATGGAATAACCTTTTTTTTCTTAATTTTTTTTTTATTAATTAAATCGAACGGTTTTTCTAAAAAATGAACCGCGCACCTGTTGTTATTATCAAGCCACGAAAAAACTTTACGGGTATCACGGTTCCCAAAAAAACCACGAGTTGTTCGTTGTTTCGTTCTCAACGGTTTGTCGAACAACCGGAAGAGGATATGTGTCATACCGACCTTTATGCGTACATCAAAGTGTTTGGTACCGACGACCAACGTAGACGACTGGTACTGTTGAAAAGTAAAGTGCGACGGAAGCATTTGCTTCTGTTGTATCGCGAAGTGCGGGGCAATAACGGTCCTGGTGGCGGCGGTATCAACAATAACAACAACCGTCCTGGTGGTGGGGGTGGGAACAACCCTGGCGGTGGTGGTGCTATCAACCCTGGCGGTGGTGCTGGTGGTGGTGGTGGTGCTGGTGGTGGTCGTGGTGGTGATGGGAAAAGCCCGCGTGGCGGTAGAGGTGTTTTAGATGACTATTTTACAAGTGATAGTTACATGTTGTCTCGCACCGCGTATGACTTGTCCAAAGATCCCAATTACAGGAACAAACTCGCAAAGATCCTTCCGGGTATGGACCCCGCAAGGAGGAATACATTGATGTTTCAATTTGGACGACTCATGGAGTCTCGTATAGAGTACGGAACGCTGGAGGATTATGAGAGGGGTATGAAACCCGTGTTGGGGGATCCACCGGACTATTCGGCCTCGGATACACGCAAGATTTTGAAGCAACTTTTTAGACCCGTCCTTTGAAAAACACACGTGAGAAACCCTTTTTTTTTCCTTTAAAACCCGGGTCCTTTTTAAAACCCGGGTCCTTTTTTTTTAGAAAACGCAACACGGAGCGGTTTCCATTCGCGGAGTTTGTGGAGCATGTTGACGTTCGAACGCACGGGAACGTCGCCTGTTCGGCTCCATTTGACCTGGATACCGGACTTTTCGGGATACTCTGCGTACTTGAAATATTCGGGAAGCGCTTTGAACGTATTTTGGACGACGTTTTTTAATTTTTGAGAATTTTTTGTTTTAACAAAAGGGGTTATGTTTGCATAGTCGATAATCACGACGCTCTTGACTTTACTATCTTGACCAAACCCCAAATTGACCATGACGTTCGAAGCGTGCAAGTCACCATGGAATCCTTGGAACACGCGGTAAAAACTTTGTAAAGCGTTACGAAACTTGGTCGTGAACGCCACAGGGTCGAAATTATACTTTTGCATGTACTTTTTTGCAGTCATGGTCTGTTTGACGTCCACCGCACCGAAAGAGGCGTGGTCCATGACGTACACGCCGGACGTGAGTTCGGGGTGGATCCAGTAGGCGTGAATCCGCACGTGCACCCCTTTGCGTAACCCGCGAGTATTACTTCCGTAGTCAATCTCGCGCAAGAACTCTGTCATTTTACTAGGAGAATTTTTACGAATCTTTTTGATAACGTACTTGTTTTCCCCTGGGTTGACGTCGTACACTTGGACTTCTGGTGTGGAGTACGTACATTTGAAACTTTTGAACGTGTTGATTTCGCGCTTAAACGCGGGACTAGTGGTAGTCCACTTCATTTTTTTTTACTTATTATTACTTATTATTAATTTTTTTATTTCGTTTTTGAACTTTCGATTAATTTAACAAAATATGAACTGGAACGTCGTTTACGCCCACGCGTGGCCGGATACGCTTTACACCGACATGGTTCTTTTTTTGAAAAACGGTGTCTTTACCGGCCCGGCTTTACCCGACCATATCAAGAAGACGTTTAGGCGACGAGCACGCACAGGGTACTCCGTGAACCCACAAGACCAGATCGTGTTGTCAGTACAAACCACACCATGGAACCAAGTGAACAACCGGATTTTGGTGGACAACGGGGCGCCTCGAGGTTTCACGTTCAAAGTGGTGAAAGCGTCCGACCGAGTAGGCGTCTTGCGTCGTTTCATGACGGACATGCGTAATGTCGGGACCAACGCACACATGCTCGTAGACCGTCTACACCGCGAAGGGTACCTCGGGATATCGCGACGATTCGTACATCAGTTTTTGAGAAGCGACCCGTCCACTTTGGCGTTGCGTGTTCAAACCCAACCAAACATACGGACGGTAATCAAGTCGTTCCGACCCAGTTACCCGTTCGAACATTGGCAAATGGACTTGATAAACATGACGGGTCCGAACAACACGTGGATATACCAGAACAAACGGTACGGGTACATTTTTGTGATTATCGATATATTCACAAAGTTTGTGTACATCTACCCTCTGAAAAATAAGGAAGGGATCAGTATTGCGATGATTTTAAACAAACTGTTTTTGTCGGGGGACATTCCGGATAAACTACACAGTGATAAAGGCGGGGAGTTTGTTAACGGGTACGTGTCCAAACTGTGTTTGGATTTCAAAGTGAAACAGATTGTGGGTCAAGCGTACAGTCCGCAAACGCAAGGGTTTGTGGAGAATAAAAACAAACAGATCAAACGTTTACTCAAGTACTACATGATTAACAACGACAACAACATGTACTACGACGTGCTTGATCAAGTGGCGTACACCATAAACAATTCGAAACACGGTGTGACGGGGTTCACTCCGATGCAGTTGCATAGAGGTCGACAGACGGAACGAAACTTTAGTGTGACGGAAAATAATGAAGAAAACGTAGAAAATACGTTTCAGACTCTGTTCGAAGAGCCCGCGGACGCGGACCTCGAGAACTATTATAGCCGACAGACCGCGGTGTACAACGCGCGTGTGCATCACGTGAAGAACACTTTGAAAGGGGTCGCGTCGAAACGGGAGAATACCCAACGGGCCAAGAAACGCCCGATGAAAAAGGATACGTTAGTACACGTAATGACGCACGTGATTGACGGAACCGACATGATGGGCGTGTTTATTCGCGTGGGTCCAAATCAGCTGATCGACAACCCAATCAAGGCGACGTTCGAAGGGACGTTCCGTCCTATTC
>Ga0136587_1000269_pt1 | contig 14406 bp, 17 predicted proteins | sample AntRauMFilla1563_FD_101386 | JGI IMG/M metagenome (GOLD analysis project Ga0136587, IMG submission 101386) | Saline lake microbial communities from Rauer Islands, Antarctica - Metagenome Filla 1 #563 | ecosystem: Environmental > Aquatic > Non-marine Saline and Alkaline > Saline | place... | reverse complement strand
TTATTTTTCTTCGAAAATTCTTTTGCCATTTTTACGCGATCAAAATGATTTTCAGCCTCCCCAATCAGTCTTCTAAACTCCCCGATATGTGGCGTAAGGATAGAACTGGGGGGCACTAGTTTAATCAGAGATGGTTCTGCTGCCAATAAATTCAGCGCATCCGCATCCAGTACCATAGGCTTTTTGATTGATTTCAATACCTGCTCAAAGAGAGGCATCCGAGTATCAATACCCCACCCCGGCCCGACAGCTACCGAATCAAATTGATCCAAATCCGGAAGACTACCCCAGGTACACATGGCCTCTGGAATACTTCCTTGAATAATTCCTCTCTCTGACTCTTCCAGATGACAGGTAACAAGGCCAGAGCCAGTTCGCAAGGCACTTTTACAAGACAAATGCAAAGCGCCCATCTTACCGAGACTTCCACCGATAATCAAAACCTTCCCAAAATCATTTTTATAGCTAAAGCGAGAGAATTTTCGATGAAGACTTGGCAGATCTTTTTCTTGGAGATAAAACTTTTCAGAAGTTAATTTTGAATTTGGTATAGTGACTATTCCGATATCCAATACCACCAATTCACCACAATAAACCGCATAATCTGGGACAAGTAAAGAAAGCTTTGGAAACTGAAAAGTAACGGTAATCGTTGCTTTCACAGCATCAACAGTTTGATATTGATCGGAAGGAAGGCCGGATGGCATATCTACGCTTATGATTTTACCCGGAAAATCATTGAGAAATCTAATCTTCTCTTTGGCATCTTTTCGAAGATTCCCTTGAAGACCTACTCCAAGATATGCATCTATTAATATTCCGACTTCTGAAAAATGAAAACCGTTCCAATCGAACACTTCAACTTCTTCTGGAAGCAAATCAAAATTAATCGTGGCGTCTTTACTCAATTCCTCATCGGTATCAAAAAAGCGTACTAGTTTAATTTTAAAGTTTTCACCAGCTAGCAATCGAGCTATGGCAATACCATCTCCACCATTGTTCCCTTTACCTACAGCGACATAGACTGTTTGATCTAAGTCACAATGATTCTGCAGAAACCAACTGACAAAAGCACTTGCAGCACGCTCCATGAGCTGATGGCTTTCCAATCCTGAGCTTTTAAGATATTCTGAATCTAAAATTTTGACTTGTTCCCCAGTAAATATTTCTTGCATCATGCTAGCGTTTGAATGTCCAATCCCTTCTTAGGAATACTTACCAAAAGCAGAAAACCCAAACCTACCAAAAAGAATATACCCAATGAAAGTGCGCTATTTCGCATGCTTCCCGTGATCTGCTCTATAATTCCATAGGAGAATGTCCCCAAAACTATTGCCATCTTCTCGGTTACATCATAAAAGCTGAAGTAAGAAGCATGATCGGTAGTCGACGTGGGGATCAATTTAGAATATGTAGAACGAGAAATAGCCTGAATTCCACCCATAACCAAACCGACTACGAATGCCAATGCGAAAAATTCGTAGACATCATATACGTAGTATGCAGCACCACAAATCCCGACCCAGATGAATACCATAATTACTAAACTGATTTTATTACCCAATTTTTTGGATATGTAAGCAAACAGGAAGCTTCCTGCTATAGCTACAATTTGAATAATCAGTATCGTAATAATCAATTGATCACCGGGCAGACCTAATTCTTTGTCCCCAAAGGTGGCTGCGAGATACATGACTGTCTGCACTCCCATCGAGTAAAAGAAAAATGAAGCCAGAAACCGTGACATAACTTTGATCTCTTTTATCTCATTATAGACTTTCCTGATTTCCTGATAGCCCTTTGCCAAAAACTCCTTTTTGATATTTTTATTAAAGGGATTTTGAGGTAAGCTTCGAAATGGAATTTGAGAGAAACCTGCCCACCAAATCCCAGTAATCAAGAAAGAAAAACGTGGTGCAAAGCTACTGTCCGATATCCCAAACCACTCTGGAAAAGTGATCATCAAAAGGTTAAAAACCAGCAAAATTACACTTCCTACATACCCCAATGCAAAACCTTTGGCGCTCAAGTGATCATATTCACTTCGTACAGCTATTTCTGGTAGGTAGGCATTATAGAAAACAATACTTCCTGCATACCCTATACTGGCTAGAACACTGCAGGCGATCCCAAACTCAAGATTATCCCCATCAAAAAAGAAAAGGCCTATACAAGCTATAGAACCCATGTAGGCAAAGAACTTCATGAACTGAAGCTTCTGACCACTCGCATCAGCAATACCAGAAAGCAGCGGAGAGATCAAAGCAATCATCAAGAACGAAAATGAAATAGAATAGGAATACAGCACCGTATTGACGATCTCAAAACCAAGAAAATTCACCAATCCTGAACCATCAATTCCTTTGGTGACACTATTGTAATAGACAGGGAATATCGTGGAGGTAATTACCAAACTATACACAGAATTAGCCCAATCGTACATTGCCCAGGCATTTTGTACTTTTTTGGTTTTAAGGGAAGCTAGTTGCATCGGATGTAAAAAAAAAGCTATCCCGAAGATCGGGATAGCTCTAGTATACTTTAAATATTGCTCTTAATCTTTTACAACTTTTCCAATTGATGCATATAAAACTCTTCGTGCATCAGCCTCCCTTAGTTCGAATTGAACGTCAGAGATTGGACCCATTTTTACGTCTCTATCTGCTTTTATTGAAATCGTGATTAACCCACGATCTGCTTCAGGCAGCATGTCACGCTCTTGATTCACCCACTGACGAATATCAGCTGGATTCATCAATGCATCGTTTGCTTGCACACGAGGCTCAACTCCATAAAGGGCTGTGTTCTTGGGTTTTCCTATGAAAATATAAGAAATCAAGGTCTTCTTTTGAAGCTTTTGAAGCTGCGTAGCGGCAGGTATCTTCTGCTCTACCAATATATCCTGTTCTCTCAACACAGTAGTAACCATGAAGAAGAAGAGAAGCATAAAGATAATATCCGGCAAAGCTGATGTAGGGATGTTAACCTCTACTTTTGCTTTTTTTCCAAATTTTCCCATTTTAGTTTCCTCCTAGTTTATCTGGTTCAGCAATAGAAATCGCCATTGGGATTCCTTCTTTTCCTCTGTTTTGAAGACTTACTTCAGCATCATCTTTTCCAGTCAAGGATCTATACTCATCAGTATCAAGATTAACTCTTGCAGCATAAATGTCGAAATATGCTTTCTTAACTAAATCGAACACTTCTAGATACGTTTCATAAGATGTACCTCTGTTAGTCTTGATCGATACAACCGCTTCCCCTGGGTCATCTGAGGATTCAGGCAGCCTTCTTGCCAATGCCTTCAAAGATGGAGGCAAAGTATTGAAAAGCTGAACTGCTTCATCGTCAGTAGGATTTCCGAAATTCAAAATGAATTCCTTTACTTCCATATCCAAACCTTCAGTGTCAGCATATTCACCTTCTACCAAAAGTTGATCGTTTGCATTGATCAAAATAGTAAAGATGTTTCGCTCGTTCACCTTGATGTCTGGTGGTGGGATATTTGGATCAAGTTTCGGAGGTAGGATATTAAGAATACCCTTATCTGAAGCGATCGTAGTAGTAACAAGAAAGAAGATCAGAAGCAGGAAAGCAATATCGGCCATAGATCCTGCATTGACCTCCGTACTCATTCTATTTTTCTTTCTGGCCATATTACTTGATAGCTTTGGTGAGTTCTGTAAACACAATACTTACTAGCGCGATTATGGCTAAAATGTATGTGGTGATAAGCATTCCCCCTACTAGCTGAGATCCCGCAGGAGTCAGACTGAAAGGCTCTGCTTCAAATTTTGGAAGTACTTCGTTACTTGATATTGAATAAGCAATGAAGAACAACACTACGATCCCTACTATACCAGCACCTGTCTTTAGCAAACTCTTTGGATTATCCAAAGACTTGATCAATGGCATGAAAATCGCCACGATTGCTCCGATCAGAACCAGTAAGTAGCTCCCGTATAATAAGATGTCATAAGTATCCATAATGTAGCTTCTTTAAGATTAATTTTTTAATTGATTGTGATCAAATTAACTGATTACTTACCAGTCAATTTATGTCTCACTAGGATATCAACCAATGTGATGGAAGCATCTTCCATGTCATTAACCAAAGAGTCAATTTTCGCCACACAATAATTGTAAAATAACTGAAGAATAATCGCTACGATCAAACCAGCTACTGTTGTCAAAAGGGCGATTTTGATACCACCTGCCACCAATGATGGAGAGATGTCACCTGCTGCTTCGATCGAGTCGAATGCACCAATCATACCAATTACTGTACCCATGAAGCCCAACATCGGAGCTAGAGAGATAAATAGAGAGATCCAAATAAGACCTTTCTCCAATCTACCCATTTCTACCGAACCGTAGGAAATAATAGACTTCTCTACCATTTCGATACCTTCTGAATATCTCATCAGACCTTGGGTGAAGATAGAAGCAACAGGACCTTTCGTGTTTTTGGTCACGTCTTTTGCAGCTTCGATGCCACCAGAGGTTAGTGCATCTTCCACTTTAGCCAACAATTTCTTGGTGTTAGTAGATGAAAGATTCAAAGTGATGATTCTCTCCAAAGCTACTGCAAGACCTAAAATCAAACAGATGAGTACCGGAGTCATATAAAGAGGATCTCCCTCAATAAACTTCTCTTTAACTACTTGGTGGAAGCTTTGCTCCTCTGCGACGATTTCATCGTCCACAATGGCGGGAGTTGCAGCAGGTTCCTCTGCTACAATGGTTTCTTCTTGAGCCGCAGTATCTGCTGCTGCTTCTTGTGCGTTAGCGAAAGCAGGAACAAATAGAATCCCCGCAAGCATGAACAAAGTGATTAACTTTCTCATAATTTGATTTTTAAATAGACTTTTAATAAAGGTTAAATGGTTTCCACATTAGAATTCAGTCTTAAAGTTATCATTTTTTAATTTCAAAAAACAACGACCTTTTTCAGATTTTTTTCAAAAATGATCCATTTAAATCGTGATAAAGCTAGTTTTTACACGAACGGACTATGTTTAAATTCAAACCAAAAACGGCTAAGAGCTCCAAATTCGATGGTAAGGTTCTTATTTTTTCGCAGAAACAAAAATAAAAAACACATTGAATCTGAACCTTTTTCCAATTGACTGAAAATAGCTGACGAAAACGCCTATCAATCACACCATTTAGGAATTCCAGGATCAAAAAAAAATGTAACTTTTCATTTATTAAGCCTGATAAAATATAATCATCAGCAGCGATCTATTGCTAAAATCTTACCTCAAAGCTGATATTTAGATCTAAAACACTGGGCTTTTTATGCGTTGTCCATCTTCTCATTTCAACTATTTCGTATAACGGATCCACAAAAAATGTCCTAAATATTTTGAATAAAAATATTCGCAACGGCATAAAAATCGAACACATGCCCTATTGTTCGCCTCATTTGGAAAAACTTTCATCTTCATTCTTCCTTCCAATACTTCTAAGTCCTTTCAAAAGAAACAGGATTGAGTTCAAATATCAATTTTAGTCATTTGGTAAGTATTGAACTAAACTGAGCCTTAATCAAAAACATATTGAATACTGCCTACTTTCTTTTGTGTCCAAACCGATCCAAGATTCTTTTCTCCATCATCATTTGAAAACTCCCTATGAAGGAAATCTAATATCAACATGGCAAGAAAGATTTATGAAGCCAGTACTCAAATTTAAAACCAGAGGAAATAAAAAAACCTAACCATCAATATTTCAGATAATTAGGTTTTTGAAATGCAGAGAGGAAGGGATTCGAACCCTCGATACCCTCACGAGTATACACGCTTTCCAAGCGTGCGCCTTCAGCCGCTCGGCCACCTCTCTGTGTTGATTTCCGATCCTTCGGCTGAATCGGAGTGCAAAGGAAAATATTATTGCCCCCCTTTCCAAACTTTCCCCGAAAATAGCCGAAAATCGTTAGGCGGTGATCTCTCCCGCCAGAGGAACCATTAGCTTGGATTTTACATCAGCCAAGGTTTTCTCCTGTCCTAACAAGAACATTAGTTTAGTAATAGCTGCCTCGGTGGTCATATCCGCCCCGCTGATCACTCCCACATTCAATAGCTCTTTGCTGGTCTCATACCTACCCTGAATCACTCTTCCACCATTGCATTGGGATACGTTTAGCAGGATTATTCCTTTTTTGATTGCTCTTTCGAGTGATTGCATAAACCATTTTTCGCTAGGACTATTACCCGAACCATACGTCTCTAGTACTACACCTTTCAATCCCTCGATGGCAAAGCAGGCATCCAACACTTTTTCTGTAATGCCTGGAAAAAGCTTCAGCACCATCACATTATTATCCAGTTTGCTGCGATTCACCAGTTTCTTCTGCGATTCCAGTGGACGAATCGCCGAGGTGTGGTAATCGATCACGATACCTGATTCTGCCAAAGGTGGATAATTCTCAGACTCAAAAGCATCAAAATGAATACTCTGAACCTTTTTCGCCCGATTACCGCGCAAGAGTGTGTGATTAAAAAAGATGCAAACCTCAGGCACGATAGGCTCATCGTTGATCTTAGCTGTGGCGATTTCCAGCGAAGTCATCAGATTCTCCCGAGCATCAGATCTCATGGCAGAGATTGGCAATTGAGCGCCGGTAAAAATCACCGGTTTATTGAGTCCTTGCAGCATGTAGCTCAGCATCGATGCCGAATAAGCCATGGTATCCGTACCATGCAGCACGACGAATCCATCGTAGCTGTCGTAATTCTCATATATAATGTAGGCCATATCATTCCAATGCTTCATCGAAACATTGGACGAATCAATCGGCTCAGGAAATGAAATGACTGTAATGGCGATATTCATATTAGAAAGAATCGGGATTTTCTCCAAAATCTGCCCAAAATTGAAGGGAACCAATGCTCCCGAGTCATCATAAGCCATCCCCAAAGTTCCTCCTGTGTACACTATCAATACAGATGAGGTCTTACTTGTCCTCAAGGAGGTGTTTAATCGTACTATTTTATAATTCATAGTTTAAAATCCTTAAAAAGGTTCATGGCGTTTGCTGTGGTCTGCGCAGCTACAATTTCCTTAGATACCTTCAAATAATCTCCAATCTTGGCTGCGATATAGGGCAAATAAGCAGGTGAATTTCTTTTTCCGCGAAATGGAACAGGGGCTAAATATGGTGCATCGGTCTCTAAAACCAAGTGCTCCAATCCAATTTCAGGAATAACTTGATCCAGCCCACCATTCTTGTAAGTAGCCACTCCTCCGATTCCAAGTAAAAAACCCAGCTCGATGATTTCTTTGGCTTGGGACAAATTCCCATTGAAACAATGGAAAATTCCCCTCAGACTACCATCCTGTTTTTCCCTAACAATCTCAATAGTCTCATCCATAGATTCCCGACAATGCAGCACAATCGGGAGTGACTTGTTTTTGGCCCAGTCTATCTGGATTCTCAACGCTTCTTTTTGCTGCTCATAGAAGGATTTGTCCCAATATAAATCCAGGCCAATCTCCCCCACAGCCGCAAAAGATCGCTTATCCAACCATTCCTTCATAATTCTGAGCTGATCCTCAAAGTCTTCTTTTACATCACAAGGATGAAGTCCCATCATCGGTATGCATACACCGGGATAGCTGGATTCACAGCCCAGCATCGCATCAATGGTATGCACATCTACATTGGGCATGTAGACTCGATCAATTCCAGCAGCTCGAATCTCCCGTATCACCTCATCTCGGTCAGAATCAAATTTGGTAGAATAAATATGTGCGTGAGTATCAATTAAATTCATGAGTAGGTTCGGGATTTCCAGCGAATTCTAGAAGGCCAATAATAATAAAGAATCGTTAGGGCATTAATGCTAAAGAAGTATAAATCGAATCCGATCAGATAACTCCAATTAATCTTTACTCCAGCGCGATTGGCAAATTTCGCAATAAAAGAGGTCTGTAGCACATTTTTTAGCAAAAGTAAGCCCAAGCCTATTTGCCAATCGTGAGATAAAATAATTAAAATAGCCGGAAAATAGAAGAATTGAATACCAAGTAACACAAGCCAAGAAAAGGGCAAAGTCATCACACCGCTAAACCAACGCTTTCGTTGACTGAGTAATTTAGCCACCGAATCCTCTTGCTTAGTCTGAGCACGCATTCCCGGACTGACTTGATGTACTGTTTTGAAACCTGCTTTGGTAATAGATTTGGCGATTTCCAAATCTTCAGTCAGCGAATAAGGCAAATTTTTGAAGCCTCCGCAGGTGAAGTAGGCCGAGCTTCGCATCACCATATTATTACCCAGTCCGGTGGTCTGTATACCTAAATCAGCTGCTACTTTCACCAAACCAAGTGTATTCCACCAGTCCAATTCTTGGTATTTTCCAAAAAAATCTCGTGAATGAACCTGTGTAATTCCCACTACCAGACCTGTATTAGAATCAAATGCCGCAATTCCTGATTGAATCCAACCTGTGCTGACCTCACAGTCTGCATCGGTGAAAAACAGGAATTCTCCAGAAGCTATGTCGGCAAGAATGGCGAGTGCATTCGCTTTTCCATTCTGATGATACTTTTCAGATTCATTTTGGGTAATGTTTTCAGCATATCGATTTGGATGATGGGCGCACCAAGCGTTGACTAAACTTCCTGTATCATCCGTACTTTGATCATTTGCAATCAGAAACTCAATTTTCTCTGATGGATAATTAATTTTTTCAAGTGATTTCAAAAGCTTTGGCAGTAGAGCCTCTTCATTTCGCGCTGCTATCAAAACCGAAACGAAAGGCAATTCGTCTGTTTGCTCAAGCGAATAGCTTTTCCAAAAAAAGTTAATTCGAATAAGAATCAGGCAAAATTGCACCACAATCAGGCCAACGATCACTAAAGCAAACGCCAAGATCATAGCAAGTCCGTTTCGAATCCCCGATCGATCAAAAAATCTAAATATTGTGGAAGAAATTTTGGCAAAATCGAACTAGTTTTCTGTTGATCGTGAAACACGACTATTGCACCTGATTTGGTCCTTTTTCTAGTATTGTTCAAAATCTCTTGAATCGACACATTGGGATCATAATCACCGGAAAGCACATCCCACATTATAATTTGATGACTCTCGGAGATTTTTTCAGCCTGACTTCCGGTCATCATGCCATAGGGTGGCCGAAATAATTTTGAAGATCTTTGGAGTACATTTTCAAAAACCAATTCACAATCTTGAAAGTCCTTGAAGTACCTCTCTGTTTTGGTTTTCCATCCATTCAGATGATGTGCGGTATGATTGCCTATTTGGTTTCCATCCGCCATCACTTCTCTTGCCAGATTCGGATTGTTTTTTACATTTTCCCCTACCATGAAAAACGTTGCCTTCATGCCTCTTTTGGCAAGTTGGCTTAGTGCGTAATCCGTCGCACCCGGAACAGGACCATCGTCAAACGTCAGGAATACTTTTCCATTCGAGCTTTCCTTTCTCCAAGTTCTGTTTGGATACAACCTTTGGACAATCGATGGAACGCCATGAAAAAACATATCAGCTAAATCTTAAACTCAATAAAGTCAAATCATCTCGGAGTGGAACCCCTCCAGAAAACAACTCCATTTCATTCAGGAAATCCCGATGAAAATCAGCCGGATTGACGCAAAGTTGGGAATCCACAAATGCCTCTAACCGCTCCTCTCCGTATTCCTCTTCCTCTGCATTCATCGCTTCGGTGAGTCCATCTGTAAAAAGGTGTATCGTGAATTGACTCAGGTTTTCCCTCACCCCGATTTCAAGAAACGGCAACAATTCAAAAGCACCCAGAATCGTGGTACCTGCATCGAGCGTTTCGCTTCGTTGATCATTTTCCCAACACAGAATCGGCGGATTGTGTCCCGCATTAATGTATTGCAGCATTTTAGTTTTTCGGTTGTAATACCCTAAGAAAAACGTAATAAACCGTTCACCTTTTGTATTTTCAAAAAGTGTGAAATTCAACTGATTTACCACTGTTTTCAAATCTGCATCACTTCGCAGGAGTGTCCGGAGAGTTGCCTGAAAGTTGGACATCAGCAATGCTGCCGAAATCCCTTTGCCAGAAACATCTGCAATGCAAAAGTAAATCTCATCTTCAGACTTCTGAATCAGATCGTAATAGTCGCCTCCCACCAAACTGTGAGGGAAGTAAGTGACTTTAGCTTTGAGTGATTCAGTGTCGGGAAGATTAGCAGGAAAAAGCATCTTTTGTACTTGGGAGGCTATTGCTACTTCCCGATTCAAAATTTCCTGCTCCAATTGCTTGCGTGCAAAGCGCTTGTTTTCAAGTGCTACCACTAGAATATTGGTGATTGCTTCAGTAAAATTCAAATTCAAATCCAATTTTGGGTCTTTACTCCGAAGAAACAAAATAGCCAACATTTGATTTTTATGGTAGACAGGAAGGTACGTTTCAAGTTCATTGAAGGAATATTCATTTCCAAGTTTGATTTGAAGCTTACCCGTGGATTTCTCATCCAGCACTTGTCCTTCGGGAATCAGACTGGGAAAATTCCCTTTGACCCCATGAGAGATTTTATTTTCAAAAGATCCACTTTTAGCTACATAGAGGATCATTGATTTGATATTCAGATGGACTAGACAGGTGAACTTGAAAATATTCAGCAGTACGGCCTCTGACTGATTTTCATTGATCGCTTGGGTGATCTCAAGAAGTGCCTTGAGCTCGAGTTCTTTGCGGAGGTATTTGTTTTTTTCTGTTTGCACTCTTTAAATAGTGTTATGAGCCATAAGCCCTTTCTTGGTCGCTAGGAAATAAAAATTCTTTCCATCCCGCGCTAGGTTGAGATCTTCAAAGACTTCTTCATCAGGAGATCGGAGGCACTTGACGTAGCCATTGGCGTGGAGAGATTCTAAGGTGGCAATGATCAACTCATCCTGCCAACCTAGCGAATCACGTAGGTATTGAAAGGGTTGGACGAAATACAGCTCATCTATTAAATCAAATTCGTTTTCGCTCATTGGGATATTTTATCTGCTAAATTAACACTTCTCAAATTGTTGCGGCCTTTCCAGTTGAATTTTCCTCGTAATACTCCAGCACCAACGGCCATGACATAGACGGGATGTGCCAATCCGGTAACTATCGCATCGCTCCAATCAGCTGGAAAAGAGTAGCCGCTGAGCACGCTGCCTAGCACTTGCTTTTCTACGATGATTTTCAGTGACCAGCTAAGGAGGATCACGTAACCACCATATTCTATCTGGAATAAAAATAAAAATGAGAGCATCCAAACTACTTGAATCAGAAAGGGAATAAGAGACGCTAACCCATGAAATAATGACTGATGTGCTTTCCATTTGCCAGCCCAGCGGATTCGCTGATTGAGGAGGTCTGCCCATGATTTCATGGATTTCGTAATTACCAATACCTCAGCTTGATTTAGGTAGACACAGCTTTCCCCTGAATATTGATTGGTAATCTTCTTCAACAGAAATTCATCATCACCAGAGAGAAATGATTTATTCCCTTCAAAGCCGTTGACAAGCAGAAAAGCAGATTTTCGATAAGCCATATTAGCGGCGCTACACATGACTGGATTTTTCTTTTGAAAAAAATAATTCGTCACTACTAAGATACTTGCCCAATCAAGCTGTTGAAAACGTTGAAAAACAGTGCTGCTTTCCAAAGTAATCACTGGACCTGCCACAAGTTGAACCCTTTCATCTATAAAAGGAGCCACCATGTTTGAAATCCAATCGGCCCCAAAATAGCAATCCGCATCCGAACTGAGAATGATTTCACCTGTACTATGCTTGACACCATATTCAATTGCCTCCTTTTTTCCTGCACCAGGACTTTTCAGGATTCTGATTTCAGGATTATCAGTCAAGCCATTTTCCAAAAATTCAAAAGACCCATCCTCGCTTTGGTCATCAATGAGGAGGATTTCAACTTGCGGATGAGAAAGTTTGCGGATAGATCGAATCAGATCGGGAAGGTTTTCCAGTTCATTTCGAAATGGAATCAAAACAGAGACTGATTTTTTTAACCCGCTGACTTTGAGCTTAGCGGGTTGATTCCTCCAAGTCCGGCTAATCAGCCATAGCAAAAGGACATAACTGAAAGACCAGATCAGGTAAAAATTTAGCATCTTTTGGGCTAACTTGCGGGGGTGAGTAAAGAACCAAAAAAAGAGGCAAAGGAAAAAATCATTCTGGGAATAGACCCCGGAACTAATGTAATGGGATATGGAGTCATCCTTACCACAGGCAAGGATTATAAACTTCTCCAATATGGGGTGATTCACCTCAAAAAGTACGAAACCCACGAACTCAAGCTGAAAAAGATTTTTGAGCGAATCACAGGAATTATCGAAGAATTTCTGCCTGACTCCGTGGCTTTGGAGGCGCCGTTTTATGGTGTGAATGTCCAATCCATGCTGAAGCTTGGACGAGCTCAGGGCGTAGCCATGGCCGCGGCACTTGCCCGAGAAATCCCGATCACAGAGTATTCTCCAAAAAAAGTAAAGCAATCCGTCACCGGAAACGGAAATGCATCCAAAGAGCAAGTAGCAGCGATGCTTCAGACACTTTTCAACCTTACCGAACTGCCTAAAATGTTTGATGCCACAGATGCACTTGCGGTGGCGCTTTGCCATCATTTCCACGACGGACGGATCCAAACCAGAGGTAGAAATGAAGGTTGGAAATCTTTTATTCAAGAGAATCCCGACCGTCTGAAAAAATAAAACCCGGTCAATCGACCGGGTTTACAATGGAATTGGGAGCTTTTAAAAATCAAAACCAACTGATACCTTGAACACTCTATTTTTCACGTTGGTATTGAAATAATTCAAATCTGTAAATCCAAGATCGTAGCTCAGCTGGGCATTGAATCCAGACGCGAGTCCTACACCTACCCCAACCACACCTCCTAGGTCATAGCCTCGAATCACCTCAGTAGAATTATTTGTAATACCTCCCAAATCATAATTTCTCGAAAGCAAAAGTGATGCTTGAGGTCCTGCGAACACATTTAAAAATGGAAGAAAATTCAATCTGACCAAGACTGGAATATCCAAGTAGCCCAATCGCTCGGAGACCTCAGCGGAAGTGACTGCTTGGGTAGTTTCATATCCCTTTTGAGAATATTGAAGCCCGGGCTCTATGGATAAAAATCCGTTTCCATAGCGGTAGTATCCTCCGAGGTGAAATCCTGACTTGGATGTGAAATTGGTATCCGAGAAGTTGGAGGCACTGTATCCGGCTCTAACTCCAAATTGCGCCTGAGCAGCACCGAAAATTCCTACAGAAAGAAGGAGAAGAAGTAATTTTTTCATGTGGTTTGGTTGATTATTCTGAAAAGATGAAGTCTGTTTATTTAACAAGAAATATTCCTATTTCTTTTTCTGACAAAAAACACGATCTTGAAATAGATATTTTTTCATTAAGCCTATAAATTTAATACAAGCTTTTGATAAAAGTATAAATTGCGAAAGATTTTAAAATCAATTTATGAAAGACTTCTTGGTTGCTTTTGATAAGTTTCAAGGTGTTTCTGATGCTGCTAAGCAAGCTTTCGTAGGCAAAATGGATCTGATGGAAGTGGAAAAGGGACACTTAATCGTCAGAGAAGGTCAAGTGAGTGAACACTTATACTACTTCTTAGACGGATCTGCCCGCAGTTACTACACCCGCGAAAATCGTGAAATCACAGTTTCTTTCACTTTGGATGGGGAGTTTGTCACTGCCATGCACTCCTTTATTACCAGAAAGCCGTCCTACGAATACATCGAAACCTTAGAGAAAAGCAAAATATTAAAGATCTCACATACAGCCCTGCATGAGTGTTTTGGGGAATATTCGGAATTGGAGCGAACTTATCGAATGATATTGGAGAAGTATTACATCGTTTTGGAGGAGCACCAGATTTTCTCAAAATTCAAAAATGCCAAAGAACGGTATTTGGAATTAATGGAAAATCGTCCAAAAGTGATTCAGAAAGCATCAGTGGGGCACATTGCTTCTTATTTGGACATGACCATAGAGACGCTGAGTCGAACGCGAGCCAAAATCTGATTATTTGACTTTAGTCAAGGATATTATCTGAGGGAAGACTTAATTTTGAAATATTATTAAATCATCCGAACCAATGCCAAAATATTCTTTGCTTTCGCCTATTATTTTATTGGTTTTTGTAGCCAGCTGTAGCAGCAGTTCCAATGAGCAAACTTTTGATTCTTCAAAGGTCGCTAGAGCCTCAGCAAGTGAAGTGGAAAAAGTGGTAGAGGACTTTATCCTAGTAGAGGATGGTGGAATTATTGATATTCCAGCCGGATTTTATGAATTAAACACCCAGCTCATTATTGATAATAAAACTAATATTACAATCAAGGGAGCAGGAATGGATCAGACTTTTCTTTCTTTCAAAGGCTTGCAATCAGGAGGTG
>Ga0136587_1000268_pt1 | contig 14428 bp, 14 predicted proteins | sample AntRauMFilla1563_FD_101386 | JGI IMG/M metagenome (GOLD analysis project Ga0136587, IMG submission 101386) | Saline lake microbial communities from Rauer Islands, Antarctica - Metagenome Filla 1 #563 | ecosystem: Environmental > Aquatic > Non-marine Saline and Alkaline > Saline | place... | reverse complement strand
CGGACGACGATGATCCGGCGCGCCTTTGAGGCGATCAGCGATATTCCGACGCGGCTGATTTGTTTTTCGGACGATCTGGACGGGATGCGCAAGGTGCCGGGCAATGTGCCGGACCCCGAAGCGCTGGCAGCGCATTTGCAAAAGCCGCTGACCTCGGTGCCGGATCCATTTGGGACGCATGAAAGTTTTGGACATCACAACAATGCGATGCTGCGGCGGTTCCTGGATACGTTCGGGTTCGGGTATGAGTTTATCTCGGCTACTGAGTTTTATGCGAGCGGGCAATTTGATGAAGTACTGCTGCGCGCTGCTGCGAAGTACGATGAAATTATGGAGGTCATGCTGGCGTCCTTGCGCGAAGAGCGGAGGCAGACTTACTCCATCTTTTTACCGATCCATCCGGAGACGGGTCGGGTGATGTATGTGCCGATGAAAAAGGTGGATGCAGCGGCGGGGACGATCACCTTTGACACGCCAGAGGGCGAGGAGATGACCCTGCCGGTGACGGGCGGGCATGTGAAATTGCAGTGGAAACCCGATTTTGGCGCGCGCTGGGCCGCACTTGGTGTGGATTTTGAGATGTATGGCAAGGATCACAGCACCAATACGCCGATCTACGATTCGATTTGTAGGATTTTGGGGGAGCGGGCGCCGGAGCATTTCACCTATGAGCTGTTTCTGGATCAGGACGGGCACAAGATTTCCAAATCGTCGGGCAACGGGCTGACGATTGATGAATGGCTGACCTATGCATCGGCGGAATCGCTGTCGTATTTCATGTATCTCAAGCCCAAGACGGCCAAGCGGATGTATTTTGATGTGATCCCGAAGGCGGTGGATGAATATCACCAGCAGTTGCGGGCGTATGAGACGCAAGACATCAAGGCGCAGCTGAACAATCCGGTGTGGCACATCCATTCGGGTGCTGTGCCGAAGTCTGATATGGTGGTGCCGTTTTCGATGCTGCTGAACTTGGCGTCTGTGTCGTCGGCGGAGGATAAGGCGCAGCTGTGGGGGTTTATCCAGCGCTATGCACCTGAGGCGACGCCGCAGAGCCATCCGGGGATGGATGCGGCAGCAGGATATGCAGTGCGATATTACAATGATTTTGTGAAGCCGGAGCGGGTGTTCCGGGCGCCCAGCGATCTGGAGCGTGAGGCGCTGCTGGATCTGCGCGCGCAGCTGGTGGCGTGGGACGGGGGCCTGGATGCGGAGGCCTTGCAAACGATGGTTTTTGCCGTGGGCAAGGACCGCTTTGACCCGCTGCGCGACTGGTTCACGGCGCTTTATGAAGTATTGCTGGGGGCGTCGCAGGGGCCACGTTTTGGCGGGTTTATTGCCCTCTACGGGGTGCAGGAGACTGTGGCGCTGATTGATGCGGCGCTGGCGGGCACACTGGCGGGCGCTTGAAGCTCTTGCCTGTCGGGCTGCTTGCGTTACCTCAAAAGCGTCCAGAACAGAGGGGGCAGGGTATGCGGCAGATGATATGGGCCATGGCGGTTGTGGCGATGGCGACGGGCGCGCAGGCGCAGGATGCGGAAATCCAAGGCACGATTGACCGGCAGTTTGAGGCGTTCAAGCTGGATGATTTTGGCACGGCGTTTACCTTTGCCAGCCCGGATTTGCAGCGGATGTTCCAGACGCCCGAGAATTTCGGGCGGATGGTCACCCAAGGCTACCCCATGGTCTGGCGCCCTGCGGCGGTGGACTATCTGGAGCTGAGCGCGCGGGAGGGCAGCTTTTTCCAGATTGTGCAGATTACCGATGACGCCGGCACATTTCACTATCTGGAATACAGTCTGATCGAGACGCCCGCGGGCTGGCGGATCAGCGGTGTGCGGTTTCTGGAAGCGCCCCGGCCATCGGTGTGATCTGCCATGTGACGGGCGCAACGGCACCGTGACGGTGCTGTAGCCATAGGTTAACCCCTTGTTGATAGGTCCTTTCACCTGTCCGGCAGCTGCGCCGGAGAAGCGCGAAAGGGACAATCATGAGCACGCCAATCTACACGCCTTCCCCCTATTCCGAGGGCCTTGGGGCCTATTCCAACGGCAACGGCACGCCCGGATCGCCGACCTACGCCAACTCCGGCAACGGGGTCTTTGTGCCTGCAGATCAGGATTTTGGCGGCGCGTTGGAAATCCTCAAGACGGACAGTACGCAGCGGCTGCGCTACAACCGGCGCACTCCGATCGAGCCGGGGCGCTATCTGCAGATCAAGGTGCGCCTCAAGGCGGTGAGCGGCAATCTGCCCTCGGTACGGATTGCGGCTTATGCGGCGCGCGCCAATGGATCAGTGGTGCCGGGTGTAGTGACGGAAGGGCCGATCACACCTCTAACCGCTTATGGTGCGGTGGTTGAGATCAGTGCGATTGTGGGCATCGGCAACCGTGCCGGTGTGGGTCTGGTCTGGGGGGCAAGTGCCGATCACGGTTATTTCGGGATCGATCTGGTCGGGCAGAACGGCGGTGTCGTGCGGGTTGATGATATCGAGATCAATGATGTGTCCGTGATGTTTCTGGGCGATATCGTCTCGACGGTGGATGTGCGCGACTATGGGGCCATCGGGGACGGTGCCACTGATGATACGGCGGCGTTCGAGGCGGCCAACAGGGCGGCGAACGGGCGCACGGTGCTGATTCCGGGGGGTGTCTTTCGGCTCAACGGGGATGTTACGTTTGACACGCCCACCAAGTTCGAAGGGACGGTTGTCATGCCGACGGCAGCGATTTTGCTGCTGCGCCGGAACTATGATCTGCCGAATTATATCGAGGCGTTCGGGGATGAGGAACTGGCGTTTCGCAAGGCATTTCAGGCGCTGCTGAACAATTCGGACCATGAATCGCTGGATCTGGGGGGGCGCAAGGTGGCGCTGAACGGGCCGATTGACATGCAGGCCGCCGTGCCCAACCGGACCCGCTATGAGACGCGGCGCGCGATCCATAACGGGCAGCTCATTGCGCTGACCGGAGGTGATTGGGAGACGGTCACGATCAGCGCGCAGGCGAGCTATACCCCCTCCAATCCGCGCGTGCTGACCAATGTGGCCAATGTGGCGAATATCCCGATTGGGTCGCATGTGAGTGGTGCGGGCGTGGGCCGCGAGATCTATGTGCGTGACAAGAATGTCGCACGCGGAGAGCTGACCCTGAACGGACCGCTGTTTGATGCGGCAGGCAGGCAGAGTTTTACCTTCCGACGCTACAAATACATGATGGACTTCAGCGGCTTTGACGTGTTTGCCAAGTTCATTCTGCACAACATCGAGTTTCAGTGTCAGGAGCTGTGCAGTGGCATCATGTTGGCCAATGCGGGCACGATCTTTACCATTCGGGATTGTTTCATCACCACGCCGAAAGACCGTGGCATCACCTCCATGGGCGGCGGCTGTCAGGGGATGTTTATTGAGCGCTGCCAGTTTCTGTCGGCGGAGAACGATATCCCGGTCTCGCAGCGCACGACCATTGCGCTCAACGTCAATGCCAATGATGTGAAGCTGCGCAATTGCCGCGCCGAGCGGTTCCGGCATTTTGCGGTGATGACCGGTCAGAACCATATGATCATCGGCAATCACTTCTTTCAGGGCGATACAATCTCGGGGGGCATCCGCTCGGCGGGGGTGGTGCTGGCGGAGGCCTATGCCTCGGCAGTGTTTACGAACAATTATGTGGATAACGCGTTTTTCGAGTGGACCAATGAGCGGGATCCGAGCCCGGCGTTCAGCAGTGGGTTTTCCTTCAGCGCGCTTGATGTGACCAGCAATGTGTTTCTGTCGGGCGAGGTTGCGACCAGCTTCAGTTATCTGGTGATCAAGCCGTATGGCGCGGGGCATTTCATCAACGGTCTGAATGTGGCGGGCAACCGGTTTCGCAGCATCAACGGCTTTGTGGAGCGGGCGGAACGGGTGGACACCAGCTTTGCCGATCTGAACTATACGCGGATGAAGAATGTCCGGTTTGAGGGCAACTCCTTTCATGGGGTCTCCAAGCCGGTGGCGAACCCGCATCTGTTGGAGTTTGATCAGAATTCCAATGAGCAGACCTGGGTGGTGCCGACCGGTGCTGGCCTGCCGTTCGAGGCGCGGTCGCTGAGTGTGGATGCGGTGGTGGTGCGGGGCGGGGTGCGCAACGCGGCCAATCAGCTGAATTATGACAACCCCTTTGTGCGCGCCCAGCAGGGACCGCGCTCTGATCAGGTGCATGTGGTCTGGTCAGAGCCGACACGGGGCAGGATTGCGGTGACCACGCGCATGGATAATGACGTGATCTGACGGCGTTCTTGTCGTGAAAAGAAAGCGTCGGTGCATGACAGTGCCGGCGCAGCGGCTAGAACGTGCGCCACAAGCCGATTTTGACGGCGCTGTTCGAAAAATCGCCCAGCAGGCTCTCGGTGCCGATCTGGATCCGGAACGCCCCATTCTTGGGCGTGAATACCAGCGAGGGGGCGATGGTCGCCGTGCTGGTCAGCGCGGTATGGCCTGTGTAGATCTGCAGCATGGCGCTGGTTCTGTCAGTGAGGTTCAGGCCTGCGGTGGTGTCGATCTTTGCGACATGCAGCCCGTAGAGCAGATCCCAGATCAGCTCACCCTCCACGGTCATCCAGCCTGATGTGCCACTCAGCTCCATGCCGCGACCCCAGCTGAGGCCGGTGCGCAGATGGGGCGATACCTCTGTACCGGTCCAGCTGGCGCCAACGCCCAGCTCATAGGCCCATTTCGACGGGCCTTCGGGTACAGAGATGGCATGGCGGAAGGACACCGTCGCGGCACCGCCTTCCAAGTCGAAGCGCGGGCGCCTGAGGGTCACGTTTGCGATCAGCGTGGTATGGTCGGTGAAGCCGTATTCGATGAAAGTCTGACTCGTTGTGTCGAGGGCGAAATTGCCGGTGACGGATACCGACGTGAAGCTTGACCCTTGCTCCCGCAGCCAAGGGCCTGCCTGAACGCTGTGGGCGAGGCAGAAGATCATGCTCAGGCAGTAAACAAGTCGCATCACGGGCGCAGACCTCCTGCGCATCATCATGGTTAACAATCTTTAACAAAGTGTTACTGCTGTTTGAAAATGCCATGAAAACAGGGGTGAAGCGGCCCTGGGGAGGGGCCTGCCGATGGGGCAGGCCCCTTTTTCGATTCTTGAGGATCCGTTGTCACGCGCTGGCTGTCGTGGCGCGTGGACCGGCGAGCAACCATACGATAAAGCCCAGGACCGGGAAGATCAGGATGCCGATCGTCCAGGCGATTTTCTTGCCGCCGGATGCGGATGAGCTGAACACATTGTAAATCGCATAGATGCTTGCGATCAGGACGAGAACTCCAACTATTCCATATTCCATTAGTCTGCTCCAATTTATCAATCAGGTATTGAATTGAAACTGTTATGCCGCGCCATGGTTCCCGCAAACCGGCGAAAGGGGGAAATGAGATGGGCAGGATCCTTGTGGATGGCTCCAACGTTCTGTTCTGGCGCGGGGGGCATGCGGATGGGCTGGGTCCGGCGCTGGTGCTGAGGGCGCTGCGGGCACGGCGGTTTTCTCCGGTGGTCTATTTTGATCACAGCATCGGACGGCACCTCGGAACCGGGGCGTTGGACGCGCTTGCAGGTCTGGCGCAGGTCGTGATCGCGCCACGCGGTACACCGGCGGATGCGCTGTTGCTGCGGGAGTGTGCGCATGGGCGGTTTCAGATTGTCAGCAATGACAGATATCGCACGTGGCGCGTGGCGCATCCGGGGTTGCGGGCGGACTGGCTGGTCACGGGGCGCGTGGGCAAAGGCGGCAAGGTCGGGTTCTCCCGCAAGCTGCGGAAGGTGCCGCTCTAGCGGCCCCGCCTCTTGACACCGCCGCGCATCCCGCCCCGGCCCATGGTGCTGCGGCCTGATTTCAGCTTTGCGTCGTCTACCGCCTTGTCCACGGCGTATTGCCGCGCCATCGGATCATCCGCGATGGCCAGATCCACCGCCTCGAGCCGCTTGACCTCATCGCGCAGGCGGGCGGCTTCCTCGAATTCGAGGTTCTCGGCGGCCTTGCGCATGTCGGTGCGCAGTCCTTCCAGCACGGTTTTCAGGTTGCCGCCGGCCAGCGGATTGTCAATTTTGGCGGTAATGCGACTCTGGTCCGTGTCGCCTTTGTAGAGGCCTGCCAAAATATCCTCGACGTTTTTCTTGACCGTCGTGGGCGTGATCCCGTGCAACTCGTTATACGCCAGTTGTTTTGCGCGGCGGCGCTCTGTCTCGCCCATCGCGCGCTCCATGGAGCCGGTGATGCGGTCGGCGTACATGATCACGCGCCCCTCGGAATTGCGCGCGGCGCGGCCGATGGTCTGGATCAGCGAGGTCTCCGAGCGCAGGAAGCCTTCCTTGTCCGCGTCGAGGATCGCGACCAGACCACACTCGGGAATGTCCAAGCCTTCGCGCAGCAGGTTGATGCCGATCAGCACGTCGAAAGCCCCAAGGCGCAGATCGCGCAGGATCTCGATCCGCTCGATGGTGTCGATGTCGCTGTGCATGTAGCGGACGCGGATGCCCTGTTCATGCATGTATTCGGTGAGGTCCTCGGCCATACGTTTGGTCAGTGTCGTACACAGCGTGCGCATGCCCTGGGCCGCGACCTTACGCACCTCGTCCAGCAGGTCATCGACCTGCATCTCGACAGGGCGGATCTCGATCATCGGATCAATCAGGCCGGTGGGTCGGATGATCTGTTCGGTGAAGACGCCGCCGGTCTGCTCCAACTCCCACGCCGCAGGGGTGGCGGACACGAAGACCGATTGCGGGCGCATGGCGTCCCATTCCTCGAACTTCAGCGGGCGGTTGTCCATGCACGACGGCAGACGGAAGCCATGCTCGGCCAGTGTCATCTTGCGCCGGAAGTCACCTTTGTACATGCCGCCGATCTGGGGCACGCTCACGTGGCTCTCGTCTGCAAAGACAATCGCGGTGTCGGGGATGAATTCGAACAGGGTGGGCGGCGGCTCTCCGGGGGCGCGGCCCGTGAGGTAGCGGGAATAGTTCTCGATCCCGTTGCACACGCCGGTGGCCTCCAGCATCTCCAGATCGAAGTTGGTCCGCTGCTCCAGCCGCTGCGCCTCCAGCAGCTTGCCCTCGGCCACCAGCTGGTCTAGCCGCATCCGCAGCTCGCGTTTGATGCCGATGATCGCCTGGGTCATCGTGGGCTTGGGCGTGACATAGTGGGAGTTGGCGTAGACGCGCACCTTCTGGAAGGTATCGGTCTTCTCGCCGGTCAGCGGATCGAACTCCGTGATGCTTTCCAGCTCCTCGCCAAAGAACGACAGCCGCCATGCGCGGTCATCGAGGTGGGCGGGGAAGATCTCCAGACTGTCGCCGCGCACCCTGAAACACCCGCGCTGGAAGCCCGCGTCGTTGCGCTTGTAGGCCTGTGCCACCAGATCCGCGATCACCTGCCGCTGGTCGTAAGAGGTGCCGACAGTCAGATCCTGCGTCATGGCGCCGTAGGTCTCGACCGAGCCGATGCCGTAGATGCAGGAGACCGAGGCCACGATGATCACATCGTCGCGCTCCAGCAGCGCGCGGGTGGCGGAGTGGCGCATGCGGTCGATCTGCTCGTTGATCTGGCTTTCCTTCTCGATGAAGGTATCGGAGCGGGCGACATAGGCCTCGGGCTGGTAATAGTCGTAATAGCTGACGAAATATTCCACCGCATTGTCGGGGAAGAAACCTTTGAATTCGCCATAGAGCTGTGCAGCCAGCGTCTTGTTGGGCGCAAGGATGATCGCCGGGCGCTGCGTTTCCTCGATCATCTTGGCCATGGTGAATGTCTTGCCGGTGCCTGTGGCCCCCAGCAGCACCTGATCACGCTCGCCGTTGCGAATGCCGTCGGACAGCTCCCTGATCGCGGTCGGCTGGTCGCCTGCGGGCTCGAACTCGGTGCGCAGCACGAATGTCTTGCCGCCTTCCAGCTTGGGGCGGCTGCGCACATCGGGGGCGGGATTGGCCAATACGGCCGCAGCTTCGCTTTTGTCGGTTTGCGCATAGGGCATCGGGGCAGTCTCCGGGTGGGGGTATCCTATAAATGCCCTGTTTGCGCGGGGGTTCAAGGGCCGCCTGCCTGCAGCCTCCGCTTCGGGCGCCAGGATGCGCCACCAACCGGCATACCTTTGTCGCAAGCAACCTTGATCCGGGCCTGTCTGCATGCCATATCGGACGGGTCCCCGTTCGGAGAGTTGCCATGCGCGCGAGAATCTATCAGCCGGCCCGTACCGCCATGTCATCGGGCAGTGCCAAGACCCACAAATGGGTGCTTGAATTCGCCCCCGAGACCGCCCGCGAGGTCGATCCGCTGATGGGCTGGACCTCCTCCGCCGATACGCAAAGTCAGGTAAGACTGCATTTTGACAGCCGCGAAGCTGCCGTGGAATATGCCGCCGAGAACGCGATTGACGTGCAGGTGCAAGATCCCCACCGCCGCAAGGCCAACATTCGCAACGGCGGCTACGGCGAGAATTTCGCCACAGGCCGCCGCGGTGCATGGACGCATTGAACGGGTAGAAAACCCGGACCGCCTTCCAAACCTGTGGGCATGTTCGCGCAAAGAGGAGCCGTCGTCCGGGGGCCCCCCAAGCGAAAACCGGAGTGCCAGCCCTGTTGTGATCTGATCCTGTTGGACTGTCATTTTGTCGGGATCCGGTCCTGCCAGGCCGTAATATCTTCATTCTTTGCACAACCAACTTGAACGTTGACTCAAAAGTCGCATATCGCGTGGTGTGAAACCTAAGGATACGCCCATGTTTGCCGTCGAAGTCCGTGATCACGTCATGATCGCCCATTCCCTGCCATCGCCCGTTTTCGGCCCCGCCCAAGGGATGCACGGTGCCACCTTCGTGGTGGACGCTGCCTTTTATACCGCCGACCTGGATGACAACGGGCTGGTCGTTGACATGGGGCTGGCGACCGATGCGCTGAAGGCCGCACTGGAGCCGCTGCGCTACCGCAATCTGGACGAGGTGCCGGAGTTCAAGTGCAAGATCACCACGACCGAATTCCTGTGCCACCACATCTGGCAGTCCCTGCGCGATGTGGCGACGACGACGGGTCTGGGTGACAATGGCAGGCTGCGGCGGATCCGCGTGATGATGCACGAAAGCCATGTCGCACGCGGTTGGTTCGAAGCGGACATCTGAATGGCGTTCTCTGCGGAATGGCTGGCGCTGCGCGAAGCTGCCGACAGGGCCGCCCGCGACAGCGCGCTGCTGGTCCGTGCGGCGGGCTGCGTGGCACCGGGACAGCATGTGCTGGATCTCGGCTGTGGCACCGGATCCACGGCGCGCGCTTTTGCGGGGCAGGGGTTCAAAGACCTGCACTGGCGGTTTCTCGACAGTGACCGCGCGCTGCTGGACGTGGCAGGCCGCCTGCACCCTGATGCCGAAGTGGTTCAGGGCGATCTGGCCGATGTGGATGCGCTGCCGCTGGCGGATGTGGGCCTGGTCACGGCCTCGGCGCTGCTCGATCTGATGCCACTGGCGTGGGTTCAGCGGCTGGCTGCAAGGCTCAGTGCCGCGCGGATCCCGTTCTACGCAGCGCTCAGCTATGACGGGCAGATGCGCTGGTCCCCGCCGATGGACGCGGATGCGTGCGTCACGGAATATTTCAACCGCCATCAAGGCACCGACAAGGGCCTTGGCCCGGCCCTGGGGCCCCTGTCAGCGGCGGGTACTGTGGAGGCTTTCACCGCTGAGGGCTTTTCAGTTTCCCTGTCAGACAGCCCTTGGGTGATCGGCCTGGATCAGGCCGCCTTTCATGATGCCCTGCTGGAAGGGATCGGCGCCGCCGCCGCCGAGGCGGGCCTGCAGGAGGCGGCGGATTGGGCACAGGCGCGGCGTGCTGCCGTTGACCGTTCGCAGGGGGTCATTGGACACAGGGATCTGTTGGCTTGCTTGCCCGCAGAACACCCCGATGGGTGAGCGGACGGCGATGCCGCCCAGCCCCGGCCGCCCTGCATTAATCCGGTGCGCGCTTGCCTGGAGAGCGGCATGAACCTCGTGGATGTGACACCGAAGGTCTGGGAGCGGATCCGGGCCGCGCGGCTCGGCAGGGCCTGCCTGTGCTGTGGCGACTGGTCGGCGGGCGAGCGGCAATCGCTGTCGCTCTATGGTGCGCTTGCGCAGCCGCAGCACGACACCAGCATCGTCGCCCAGATCGGCCAGTCGCTGGATGGCAGGGTCGCCACCGTCTCCGGTGATGCGCAGGATGTGTCCGGCCCTGACGGGCTGGCCCATCTGCACCGGATGCGCGCCCTGTCCGATGCGGTGGTCATCGGTGTGAAAACCGCACTGCAGGACAATCCCCGTCTGACCGTCCGGCTGGTTGAGGGCGACAGCCCCGCCCGGGTGGTGATTGATCCCGATGGCCGCCTGCCGGACGATGCCGATCTGCTCAGGGATGCCAGCGCGCGCAGGATCGTCATTCAGGCTGTGGACAGACCGCGCGCCTCCGGTGTAGAGGTGCTGCGCCTGCCGCGCGACCGCTGGATTTCCCCCCATGACATCGTGGCGGCACTGTCCGCCCTTGGGTTCCGCCGCATGTTGATAGAGGGCGGCGGCATCACCATCGCCCAGTTCTATGAGGCCGGTCTGCTGACCCGCCTGCACGTTGCAGTCGCACCGTTGCTGATCGGGGCAGGTCCACAAGGCCTCTCGACCACCGCGATCACGACGCTGGCTGAGGCCCGCCGCCCCGAGACCCACACCTACGCCCTTGGCTCTGACGTGCTGTTCGACTGTGTGCTGGCGCCCGGTGCAGCACCCCGCCCCCGATGCCACGCTGCGGCACAGGATCGCGCCGGCTGAGTGCCGCAGGCCTGCCCACCGCTTTTTCCTACAGATCAGTCCGGGAGCCCCCAAGATGCCGATCAACACCGCCCTGCTTGCCGCCACACCCGGTCCTTTTCTTGCACGCGGGCTGAGGGCGGCAGGCGACGAGCCTGGGCCCCTGCGCGTGAGGCCAACTTCCCACACCCGCGCACGTCCGGTAATCAGCCGTCTGTTCGCGGAGCATTTCCGGTGAGCGCGCCCAAGACAGATCACGGTCCACGCGCACAGGCGCTCTGGATCACCGGCCCGCGCCAGACTGCCTTGCGCGACGTGGCCTGGCATTTGCCTGGCGGCGATCTGGAGATCACCACACTCTATACCGGCATCAGCCGGGGCACCGAGCGGCTGGTCTTTGAGGGGCGCGTGCCGGCGGGGGAGCATGCGACGATGCGCGCGCCTTTTCAGGAGGGGGAGTTCACTTTTCCGGTCAAATACGGCTATGCCGCCGTGGGCCGGGTCGGCAATACTGACCGGGCAGGGGAGACGGTCTTTGCGCTTTTTCCGCATCAGACGCGATTTGCCGTGCCGCCTGCCGCAGCGGTCGTGGTCCCGCCCGACGTGCCTGCCGCACGCGCAGTACTGGCCGCAAACATGGAGACGGCGCTCAACATCGTCTGGGACGCGCGGGTCCAGCCCGGCGACCGTGTGGCGGTCGTGGGCTGCGGTGTGGTGGGGGCGCTGGCGGGGTATCTGGCCGCGCGGATCCCCGGCACCACCGTCTGCCTGATCGACATCGACCCCTCCCGCGCCGCTCTCGCACATGCTCTGGGGTGCGGCTTTGCCACGCCGGATGAGGCATCAGATCAGTTGGGCGGCGATGCAGATGTGGTGATCCATGCCTCCGCCACCCCAGCCGGGCTGGCCACCGCCATCGGTTTGGCCGGTCTCGAGGCGACAGTGGTCGAGGCCAGCTGGTACGGCACCGGCCTGACCGAGGCCCCGCTGGGCGGGCGGTTTCATCAGCGGCGCTTGGCGCTCATCGCCTCGCAGGTGGGGCGGATCCCGGCCAGCCATGCCGCGCGCTGGAGCTATCTGCGCCGGGTGCAGATGGCGCTGGCACTTCTGGTGGATCCCACGCTCGATGCGCTGATCTCGGGCGAGACGCCGTTTGCGCAGCTTGCCACCGATTATGCCGCGATCCTCGACGATCCCGCGACCCTGTGCCACCGCGTCCGGTTCGGCGGCTGAGAGGATGCGCCTCATCGACACGCTGCTGCCCGCGACGGCCAACACCACCACCCGCATTATGGTGCAGACCGCCTGTGCGGCGGGCGATCTGCTGCTCGAGGCCTTTGCCGCGCGCGGCAGGCTGGCGGTAGTGCAGAAAACCGCAGGCGATTTCGTCAGTGTGGCGGACCGCGCGGCGGAGGATCTGATCAGCGCACAGCTGCGCACAGCCTTTCCCGATCACGGCTGGTTGGGCGAGGAGACGGGGCACCGCCCGGGCCTGCAGAGCGATCTGTGCTGGATCGTAGATCCGCTGGACGGCACGACGAATTTCCTCAAGGGCCTGCCGCATTGGGCCGTCTCCATCGCCCTGTGCCGGGGAGAGGAGATCCTCTGTGCCGTGGTCCATGACCCCGCCAAGGCGGAGACTTTCGTGGCAGAAGCAGGCCTTGGCGCCTACCTGAACGGGCAGCCGATCACTGTCAGCAGCGGCGTGGCGCTGGATGCAGCGCTTTTTGCCACCGGCGTGCCTGCGGGCGGCCGGATCGGCCATCTGCCCGATTGTCTGCAGGATCTGGAGCGGCTGATGCCCCAGTCCGCCGGGATCCGGCGCTGGGGGGCGGCCGCACTCGATCTGGCCTATGTCGCCGCCGGGCGTCTGGACGGCTATTGGGAGCGTAATCTGGGGCCCTGGGATGTGGCCGCGGGCATGCTTCTGGTGCGCGAGGCGGGAGGCGAGGTCGCCCCGCTCTGGTCCGGGCGCAGCGTGCTGTCGAGCGGCTCTTTCATCGCGACCAACGCGGATCTGGGGCCGCAGCTGACCAGTATGATCGGGACGCGGCAATGAGCCTGCCCTTACAGGAGACGACATGAAGATCGCTTTTGCCGTACCTGGTGACATCACCACGCTGACAGGCGGCTACATCTATGATCTGAGGCTGATGGACAGCCTGATCGCCTCGGGTGTCACGGTGCAGCACATGGCATGGGGCGACAGCTTTCCCGACGCCCGCACACAGGACGCTGCGGCGGCGCTGGCGCAGCTGCACGCGCTGCCCGAGGACCAGCCCGCGCTGATCGACGGTCTGGCGTACGGCGCGCTGGACACGGCGGGCCTGCGGCTTGTGCGCGCGCCCCTGTTTGCGCTGGTGCATCATCCGCTGGCGCTGGAGCCCGGCCTTGATCCTGCACAGGCCCGCGCGATGGCCCTGCGCGAGCGTGACAACCTGAGCCTTGCGCGCCATGTATTCGTCACCAGCCCGCATACCGCCGGGCTGCTGATCCGCGATTTCGGGGTGGGACCGGAGCGGATCACCGTTGTGCGCCCGGGGTTTGCGCCACCCGTCGCTGTGGGTACGCTTGCCCCTGCCGATCCGCCGCTGATCCTTTCGGTGGGCATTCTGGCGCGGCGCAAAGGGCATGATATCCTGCTGCAGGCGTTGGCGCAGATTACGGATCTGGACTGGCAGGCCGACATCGTCGGGCGCGATCATGAGCCGGGCATGACGGCACATCTGGCAGCGATGATCGGGGATCTGCACCTTGGCGCGCGCGTGCGGCTGTCAGGCGAAGTGACGCGGGAGGCGCTGGCCGCACGCTATGGGCGGGCCACGGTCTTTGCGCTCGCCACGCGGTACGAAGGCTATGGCATCGTCTTTGGTGAGGCGATGGGCCACGGCCTGCCCATTGTCTCAACCCGCGTGGGCGCCGTGCCCGAGACGGTCGGTGAGCAGGCGGGCCTGCTGGTGCCACCGGAAGATCCTGCGGCCTTTGCAGGCGCGTTGCGCAGGCTGCTGGGTGACAGCGCGCTGCGCGGCGCCTGCGCCCGTGCCAGCTTGCAGGCGGCCACCTCACTGGCCGATTGGGCGGGCTCCGCGCGGCTTGTGCGCGACCGGATGGTGCCGGAAATGCCTACTCCGGGGCGCGGCTGAAACACCGCTCGTCTGCGCGTGGATCGCCCGCCCGGCGGTCGGGGTGTGACGGCCCCGTCATCCGGCAGAGCGATGGCGGCAAGGGAGACACTCATGCGGGATCAGGGTCTGACACCCGGCGCATCCCCGCGCATCCGCAACAGCCACGCGCTGAACTGCTGGGCGGGGCGGGACGGCTCAATGTCTTTGGGCGAAATAAGATGATACGCAAAAGTCGTCTCAAAACTGCGGTTGAAGGGCGCTACCAATGTCCCGCTGTCCAATTCATCCTGCACCAGCCAGGAGGCAAACAGCGATACGCCGAGGCCGTTTATCGTGGAGCTGAGCTGAAAATGCCGGTCCTCCAGCATCATCTGGGGCTGCGTTGCGGCAGGCTGCACATCGTTCAGGGCAAACCACTCCTCCCACATGCGCGCATCGTCCACATGCAGTAAGGTGCAGGTGCGCAGATCGGCAGGCTGCTCTACCGAATGGGTCTTCAGGTATG
>Ga0136587_1000267_pt1 | contig 14443 bp, 14 predicted proteins | sample AntRauMFilla1563_FD_101386 | JGI IMG/M metagenome (GOLD analysis project Ga0136587, IMG submission 101386) | Saline lake microbial communities from Rauer Islands, Antarctica - Metagenome Filla 1 #563 | ecosystem: Environmental > Aquatic > Non-marine Saline and Alkaline > Saline | place... | reverse complement strand
GTTTAACCCTTTTTTTTTAAAACCACAAAGACCACTAAGAGCACAAAGTTTTTTTCTTTTTTTTCCTCCGTGTTCTCCGTGTCCTTATTGGTTTAACTCTTTTTTTACTTTTGCTAACATAGGAGAGCACAAAGCAACCTTTGAGATCTCTTCTCGAACCTTCGATTTTGGAACAGAGTTATTAGACCTCGATAGTTCGACAAGCTCACTAATCGAGGTTTCGTATTTACAATGTTTTTTTCACCGCAAAGGGACACGAAGATTTCGCAAAAGGCACAAATTAACCTTTGACTTTGTCTCTTCGAGTCCTGTGCCTTTCCAGTAAAATACCGGTTCGTTTACGGCTAGCTGTTTATACTCCCAATCCACCCAATTTTTTTTAGACTTTTACCCGTACTAAATTGAAGCAATGAAAAAAATCTTCAAAATTTCCGCTTGGATCATACTGACCTTTTTGGTTTTGATTCTTGCAGGCGGCAGCCTTTTCGTCTATAAAGTGAAAAATGGTTTTCCTGTATCCTACGAAACCGAAATTCCAGAAATCAATTTTCCAGCGGGGCAAAAAGCAGTGTTGTTATTTTCTAAAACCACGGGCTACCGTCATGGTGAATCGATAGCAGTCAGCAAAATATCTTTTGAAGAAATGGCTGCTGCAAATGGCTGGTTTCTTTATCAAACTGATGAGGGCGGCGTATTCAATCCTGAGCAATTGGAAAAATTTGACGCGGTGATTTTCAATAATTCCACCGGTCGGGTACTCAATGACGAGCAGCAAAAGCATCTGGAAAAATATGTGGAGAATGGAGGGAAATTAATTGGGATTCATGGCTCGGGTGATGATTCTCACCATTGGGATTGGTATAATGAAAATCTGCTTGGGGCTAAGTTTTCACATCATCCGCTCAATCCACAATTGCAGGAGGCCGAAATCAGTATAGGTGAAGGCATGGATTCTGCACTATCCAAAGGATTGACTCAGCGTTGGACACATACGGATGAATGGTATGTGTTTTTTGAAAATCCTGAAGTGAATGGTTTTCAAATCCTCTACACCATCGATGGGGAAAAGATTCTTCCCTCTGGAAATTTGCTTTGGATGACAGATAAGGACTTTGGCATGGGGAAAGTACATCCTGTGGCTTGGTATAGAACTATTGGAACTGGTAAGACTTTCTACACCTCCATCGGTCATGACGAGAGAGCGTGGTTGCAGAAGCCTTTTTTACAACTACTTGAGAATGCTGTGGAGTGGTGATCTTAAGTTAGATTTGACCGCTATAAAAAAGAAAGATTTGTTTCTCCTTTGATGACCTCTACTGCTAAAAGCTTGAGGCTTTTGCAAGAGAGCATATTATCTAGCTCTTTCCTCACTTTGCCTACATTAAAGTGAACTGGACAAGGATTTTTTTCGGAGCATTGAGGAAGCCCAAGAATGCACCCTTTGAATAAGTGTTCGCCGTCTATTATTGTAATGACATCTCGGAGTGTCACTTTACTATGTGAATCATCCACATAAAAACCACCGTTAGGCCCTTTGGTAGACGAAATCAAATCGGCTCTCACGAGTTGCTGGAGAATTTTGGCTAAAAAAGCTTCCGGAGCATCGATCTGAGCTCCAATCTCTTTTGCACCTACTTTCTTATCCTCCAGACTTTGAGTCCAGATGTATATGACTGCTTTGGATGCGTATTTGGAAGCTTTGGAGAACATGCTGGATAATTTTATCCGAAATTACTCTTATGGTTAGTTAAAACCAAAAAAGCCGAATCAATCAAAGATTCGGCGTTTCGCATTAAAAGAAACCACAATCACTTATTTAGGTAATAATACCTGATCAATTACATGAATAATTCCATTGGAGGCTGGCACCGAGGCGATGATATTGGCGCCGTTGATGGTAATAGAACCATCTTCTGCTACTACTACAGCCACTGATCTTCCATCAGCGGTCCCTACATTTTTTCCGTTGACATTGCCGAAATCCTCCGCTCTGTAAACGCCTAATAGCACATGATATTCTAAAATATCCCGAAGCTTTCGCTGATTTTCCGGCTTGACCAAATCGTCCAACGTCCCGGCTGGAAGCGCATCAAACGCCGTGTTGGTAGGTGCAAAAACAGTAAAGGGACCCACATTAGATAGTGCATCCACATACGCTGCTGCTTGTAATGCAGCTACCAGCGTAGTGTGATCGGGTGATCCAACAGCCACTTGGACCACATTGGGATTCGAGACATTGTCCACCACGGCTGATTGTCCGGGATTGAGCGCTGCCCCTTCAGTGGCGGTGTTGGCAGTTTCGGTAGGTTGACCTCCGCAAGACCATCCTACGACGATCAATGTGATTAAGAGAAGATTTAAAAGCTTTTTCATAAGGTTTGCGATTTGAAAGGGTTTTTGAAGTTGTCGATTATAGATTTTTTAATGTGTATATCCTCATAAGTGCACGTATGGAATAAGAGCAAAATCTTGATTGGAATCGGATCAAATTCCCCCTTTTTCAAAGGGGGTACGGGGGATTTTTCAAATCAAATCAGCAACAAATTTGGCTATGTGCAGCTTTGCGGATACACACATTTTCTAAATACTTATTCTGGTCTATAATTCGTATAAATCTAAATCAAAAAAATTAAATAAAAATACAATAAGGACAAATTTGTCCTAATATTATTTTTTCAAATTTTAGGCTTAGATTTTTAAAAATAGTCTTAAAGCTCTGTAAGACATATAATTTCTTAGATATCTTTTTATTAAAATCAATTTTTTTAATAAAAATCTGTGAATTATGTAAATAAAAAGAATAAAAGATATTTTTATCTTTATTTATTTTCGCTTATTTTTGATCTGTAAATCAGAAAAAGGGATGTTTTCTAAAGCCTGTAAATACGCTATCAATTCGATGATCTTCCTGGCAACAGTTCCGGAGCAAAAGGAACGTGCGAGTTTGAAGGAAATCGCCATAGCGATCAATTCACCGGAGGCATTTACTGCAAAGATTCTTCAGGTTTTAGTCAGAGAAAAGCTTCTCAGCTCAATCAAAGGACCTCATGGTGGATTCAAGATTTCGGAACAAGGCAAGAAAGTACCTCTTTATCTCATTGTTCAAGCGATTGATGGCGATGCTATTTTCTCAGGATGTGTGCTGGGTCTTCCAGAATGTTCGGAAGAAAAACCCTGCGCACTTCACCATAAGTTCAAGGCCATTCGAGAGCATCTCACCGGTACGATGATGACCACGACTTTAGAAGATATGGCGCACGAGATCCAAGATGGAGTGAGCTATTTGAAGATTTAAGAGTAAAGAAATAATTGAATCCAGTCAATACTCAGATTATGAATAGTATAGCCGATAAAAAAGTAGGGAAAATAGTCGCTGATAATTTCAGATCTGCGAAAGTTTTCACGGAGTACGGGATCGACTTCTGCTGCAAAGGCGGAATCAAGCTATCCGAAGCCTGTGAGACGCGCGGGTTGGATACCGACTTGGTGATTGAGAAAATCGTAAAGGCGACACAAAACGCTGACGGGGTAGACTACCAAGCACTGAGTATGGGCAATCTGGTGGATCATATCCTTCAGGTTCATCATAAATATATCGAGGATACCATTCCAGCTCTGAAGTTTTACTTGGATAAAATAGAGAAAGTACACGGCGAGAGTCATCCTGAGTTGAAGGAAATTAAAGAATTATTTTTCGGGGCTGCCGATGCTCTGACTTCACACATGAAAAAGGAGGAGTTTATTCTCTTCCCTTATGTCAAGGCAATGGAAGAGGCAAACCTTCATCATTTCAAACTTTCTCCTCCTCATTTTGGAACCATCGAAAATCCAATTGCGATGATGGAGCACGAGCATGATACTGAAGGCGAGCGGTTCCGCCAAATCGCCACACTGAGCAATAATTACATCCCACCATCTGATGCCTGTCAGACTTACAAGGTAGCTTTTTCACTCCTTAAGGAATTTGAAAGTGACCTGCATACGCATATCCATCTGGAAAATAACATCCTTTTTCCTGAAGCAAAAGAGGCCTATTACCAACTGAATCCCTGAAGCAATGAACACGGCCAAGATACATCTTCCTTCGTTTCTGCGTCCTGAGAATTTTCAACGCTCTTGGATGAGATGGGCTTTTGGCTTTTTCTTCATTGCCTCACTGCTCGGCTTATTGATGCGGGCATTTACAGTGGTGGAGGTTCCGCTTGTGGAGTACCTCTATATCCTTCATGCTCATTCTCATGTCGCTTTACTTGGCTGGGGTTTTATGATGCTGATAGGTGGGATCGTATTTTCACTATACAACAGGGAGGAGCAGGTAAAGGTATTTGGATGGCTATTTATTTTAGCCATTATTTCGGTATTGGGGATGCTGTTTTCTTTTCCGGTTCAAGGCTACGGAGCTGTCAGTATCGGTTTTTCTACCCTACACATCTTCGTCTCCTACGGTTTTGCTTATAAGATTCTCCTTCGTATCCATCAGTTGGAGAAGACCACTGGCACCAAATTAATCCGCTTGGCAATTATTTTCATGTTGATTTCCACGGTGGGGTTGTGGGCTTTGGGGCCAATTATCTCTCAGTTGGGAAGGATGCATGAGCTGTACTTCATGAGTATACAATGGTTTCTTCATTTCCAGCTCAATGGCTGGTTTGTGCTGGGAGTCTTGGGATTGGTTGTTTTGTATTATGAAAGTCAAGGCCATACGCTTCAGTTACCGGAGTGGAAACTCTATCTATTGGCACTCTCCGTAGTCCTGACTTACGCGCTGGCTGTGACCTGGGCTGAGCCAAGTGTATGGGCTTTTCAAGTCAACGGTGTAGCCGTTATTCTGCAACTTTTAGCTTACAGTTGGTTTGTTTTACCTCTTTTTAAATTATTAGATAAACTGATTTTGTCCCTTGCTGGCAGCTGGTTACTCCGAGCAGCCTTGACAAGCCTAGTGTTGAAAGGACTTTTGCAGGCCTTGTTGGTACTTCCTCAGATCGCAGTCATGTCCTATACAATCCGAATGTATGTGATCGGATTTTTGCATCTGGTTTTACTTGGGATTATGAGCCTTGGGCTAGGTTCGTTGGCTGTCGCAAAGGGTTGGATTCCTGATACAAGATTGACCCGAGCCGGATGGCTTAGCCTTTTTGCCGGATTTGTGCTGTCGGAGGGATTACTCTTTCTACAGGGTACTCTTATCTGGGGCAAGTTGGGATTTCTAGCCCAGTATTATCTGTGGCTGTTCCTGGCCTCGATACTTTTCCCAATTGGACTTGCGCTTTTACTTATTTCTTTATTTACCTCCAGTCAAATTCAATCTATCAATTTTAAAACCAATCAGTTAACCCGTACAAAAACCCAGACTATGAAAAAGTCACTCGTTTTGTCAATGGGTATCCTAGGGATACTCATGACTTCATGCGGAGGAGGCAGCTCTTCCGATAGTAGCAACTCTGCTGCAGATCAATCTGCGGTGGCAGCCGATCCTAGAGGCATCGGAGAGATCCGCGATGTAGATCTGGGAGCCGGTGTGGATCCCGCTTTGGCTGAATCGGGACTAGCCATAGTGGATATGAAGTGTACCGCTTGTCATCAGCTGAACGACAAGCGACTCGTAGGTCCCGGATTCCAAGGAGTCACTAATCGCCGTACACCTGAGTGGATCATGAATATGATCACCAATGTCGACGTGATGCTGGATCAAGATCCAGAAGCTCAGAAGCTTCTGGAAGAATGCCTTACCCGGATGCCAAATCAAAATATCACAATTGCTGATGCACGTGGCATTTTGGAATTTCTGAGACAAAACGATGAAGCCAAAGCAGGTAAACGCGATGAAGCTGCATTGAACTAATACTTAACCATTAATTCGACTAAACATGAAAAAAAATGTATGGCTCTTGGCTGCAGGCTTGACCGCTGCAGCATTAGCTCCGGGCTGTAAGCCCAAAAGCGCACAAACTGCTATCTCAGGAGATGCAGCTGCCAAAGTATATGTGGCACCGGGTGAACACGATGAGTTTTATAATATCGTCTCTGGCGGATTCAACGGACAAATATCTGTTGTAGGACTGCCTTCAGGCAGAGTACTGAAGATACTTCCAGTGTTCTCAGTGCATCCGGAAAACGGCTATGGCTACTCCGAAGAATCTAAGCCGATGCTCAATACATCCAATGGTTTTGTGCCCTGGGATGATTTGCACCACATCGCAGTCTCGACCACGAATGCGGAGCATGACGCAAGATGGGTTTTTGCCAATGGTAACAATACGCCGCGAATCGCGCGGGTGGACTTAACTACCTTCAAAACCGTGGAAATCATAGAAATTCCCAACTCGGCAGGGAATCACTCTTCACCATTTATTACCGAGAATACAGAGTACGTGGTCGCTGGTACACGATTCTCCGTACCGGTAGGAGACAATAAAGATGTCTCCATTGACAGTTATAAAGAAAATTTCAAGGGCCATATCTCCTTTATAGCTGTAGATCCGGAATCAGGCGAAATGGATATTTCATTCCAGATTGAAGCACCGCCATTCAACTTTGACTTGGCAAGAGCCGGGAAAAAGAAATCTCATGGCTGGTTCTTCTTCTCTACTTACAATACCGAAATGGCTCACACGCTTTTGGAGGTGAATGCTTCGCAAAAAGATAAGGATTACATCATGGCTATCAATTGGAAGAAAGCCGAAGAGTATATCAAAGCTGGAAAAGGAGTGAAGAAAAAAGTAAGATATGCGCACAACAAGTGGGATGAAGAAACTCATACGGCTACTTCCACCATCAAAGAGGAGGTCTTGGTATTAGATCCAACCATATTGAAAGACATCGTGTATTTTATCCCTTGTCCTAAATCTCCGCACGGAACTGATACAGACCCAACTGGTGAATACATCATTGGTAGTGGAAAACTTGCTGCGATTATCCCTGTATTTTCTTTTACCAAAATGCTAAAAGCAATTGAAGACAAAGATTACGAAGGTGAGTTAAGTGGAATGCCAGTTCTTAAATATGAGTCTGTTCTTCATGGTGAAGTAGAGAAGCCGGGGCTTGGACCTTTGCATACCGAATTTGACGGAAAAGGATTTGCTTACACTTCCATGTTCGTGTCTTCTGAAATCGTGAAGTGGAATATCGAGACACTGGAAGTAGTAGACCGAGTGCCGACTTACTATTCTGTCGGTCACTTGAGTATTCCCGGCGGACCTACTGGCAAGCCACATGGTAAGTACATGGTTGCCTACAATAAAATTACCAAAGACCGCTACTTGCCAACTGGACCGGAATTGGCGCATTCTGCCCAACTCTATGATATCTCAGGAGATAAAATGCAGCTTTTGCTTGATTTCCCGACCATTGGTGAGCCTCACTATGCAGAGGCATTCCCTGCCAGTCTGATCAAAGATAAGCAGGTAAAGTTTTACGAGATTGAGAAAAACATGCACCCTTATGCACTGAAGGGGATCAAGGATGCCCGTGTCGAGCGCAAAGGAAACGAAGTCCACGTGTATATGACTTCGATTCGATCCAATTTCCGTCCTGACAATATTGAAGGTGTATTTGTAGGAGACGAGGTTTATTTCCACGTCACTAATCTTGAGCAGGACTGGGATGTCCCTCACGGATTTGCTGTAAAAGGCGCGCGTACTGCCGAACTTCTAGTGATGCCAGGTGAGACTGCCACACTGAAATGGGTACCTGAGAAGGAAGGCGTTTATCCATTCTATTGCACTGACTTCTGCTCAGCCTTGCACCAGGAGATGCAGGGATATATGCGAGTATCTGCCAAAGGATCTAATGTTCCTTTGAAATTCTCCACCGGAGACGTGGAATAATCAAGTTTCAACCTACCGTCGATTTTCTTCGGGAAATCGACGGTATTTAATCCAAAATTCATGAAAACGCTAAGTTTTTCGAATAGATTGATGATCCTGCTGGCAGCGATTGCAATCATCCCAGCCTACTTCACGCCACTATGGCAGATCAGTCTCTGGGCACCCCAATATCCCGAGGGGTTAAATATGAAAATATGGATTGACCACCTCAGCGGCAATGTCGATCAGATCAACGGAGTCAACCATTACATTGGGATGAATCATATCGGTGACGAGATGTTCCCGGAGTTTCAGTACCTCATCTATATTATTGGAGTTCTTATCGGACTTGGAGTCTTAGCCTTTGCCATCGGCAAAAGGTGGTCTCTTTATGGGTTTTTCGGGCTAATCTCACTTTTTGGGGTGTTGGTGCTCGTGGATATGTATCTCTGGGGGTACGAATATGGTCATACGCTGGATCCAAAAGCCGCGATCAAGGTGGAAGGAATGAGCTATCAGCCTCCACTTATCGGCTATAAAGAGCTACTGAATTTTCTAGCCTACTCTGGGCCTGATACCGGAGGTTGGATTCTCACAGGAGGCACAGCATTGCTTATGTTGGCAATCGTCAGAGACCGACTGGAGAAACCAGCCAAAATCTAAAATCAAATTCCCCTTTTAAATCACTACATCATGTTCCGCATCCTTTACTTATTTGCCTCCTTGTGTTTATTAGCCGCCTGCTCAGCAGAACCTAGACCGATAGTCTATGGACAAGACGGCTGTCATCATTGCAAAATGACCCTTATGGATCCCAAATACGGTTCGGAACTGGTGACCGAAAAGGGCAAAGTATTCATCTTCGACGATTTGAATTGCATGCTGAATTTTAAGGATTCGGATGAAGGAAAGAGTCAGGAATACAAGCATATTTTAGTCACTGACTACCTCAATGAGGGCGTGCTGATCGAAGCGAAAGATGCTTTTTATTTGAAATCAGAGGAATTTAAGACACCTATGGCAAGTCAGATTGTCGCTTTCAAGGACTATGATCTTTTGAAAGAACAAAAATACGCCGACGGTGGAATCTACCTCGCTTGGGGTGAATTGGTGACTCAATTCAAATAAGGCTATTTGTATAGGTAATTATAGGAAAATGTTTCTTTGTTTTTTGGGACGATTGGGAAAGAAGACCGGAGACGGTAGACGGAAGATGGGAGACGGAAGATCGGAGACTGAAGACGGGAGATGGGAGACGGAAGAAGACGGGAGACGGAAGACCGGAGAACGAAGACCGGAGAATGAAGACCCGGTAAGTCAGGAAGTCCAATGAGCCAAATTATCAAGTTGGCGTCAATTAAAATTTTAACTCTTCTGCCTATGGGCGAAGTAGCAGATAATCATTAAACACATTACTAAGTAGCCATGAAAATCTCACTATTCACATTTCTTTTCGCTTGGATGCTGCTTCTATCTCCGCTTTTTGCGCAAGCAGGAGTGATTCATCTCACACCAAAGGACAATATTCAGCAGGCCATTGATCAGGCTGCCGATGGGGATTCGCTTGTATTTGCATCGGGGCTTTACCGGGTGAATGCGATTACGATTCGTAAGCCGCTCACGCTGATAGGTACTGATTATCCCGTACTGGATGGTGAGGGTAAAGGAAATGTACTTTTAGTTGCAGCAAAACATGTCACGATCCAAGGGTTTAAAATTATCAACACGGGCAAATCCAATATGGATGACTCCGCAGCGATCAAATTCTTTGATTCCAAACACTGTATCATTCGGGACAATATTTTGGATCAAACCTTCTTTGGACTTCATTTCTCCAACTCCAGTAATCTGACCATTATCAATAATACGATCCACACTGATGCCATTCGGGAGTTTGAGGTCGGAAATGGGATTCATCTCTGGAAGTGTAGAAATTCCTTTATCGGTAATAACAAAGTCTCCGGTCATCGGGATGGGATCTACTTGGAGTTTACCACAGACACCCAAGTCAAAGACAATTTCATCGAAAAAAACATGCGTTATGGATTACATTTTATGTTTGCCCATGACAATAGCTACATCAGAAACACTTTCAAAAACAACGGTGCAGGTGTGGCGGTGATGTACACCAAGAATGTGTTGATGCAGGAGAATCGCTTTGAGCAAAACTGGGGTTCCAGCGCCTATGGCATCTTACTCAAAGACATTAGCGACAGCCATGTGATTGATAATGTCTTCGTGAAAAACACCACAGGAATATACATGGAGGGAAGCAGTAGAATTGAATTTACAGGAAATGAATTCAGGGAAAACGGCTGGGCGCTGAAGCTCATGGCGAGTTGTGATCAAAACACTTTTACAGGTAACAATTTTATTCAGAATACTTTTGATATGAGTTCCAATGGTTCGGTGGTCCTCAATACGATCAACGAAAACTACTGGGATAAATACGAAGGCTATGATCTGAATAAGGATCAGATTGGCGATGTGCCTTACCGTCCGATCAACTTATACAGTGTCATCGTCGAGAAAATCCCTGCAGCAGTAATCCTGTGGAGGAGCTTTATGGTCACACTATTGGATCGAATGGAAAAGATCCTCCCTACACTCACTCCTGATCAAATGATCGATCAATCACCACAAATGAAAGCGTATGATCTCGGTTAATTCTATTTGTAAAAAATTTGGCAAGCTACAAGTGCTGAGAGACTTCAATCTCCGGTTTGAATTGGGTAAAAGCTATGCCATCATGGGCCCTAACGGAAGTGGCAAAACCACCCTGATCAAGTCTATACTCGGAATGGTATTGCCAGACTCAGGGGAAATCCTCGTCAAGGGACAATCCATCAAAGGAAACAATGCTTATCGTGAACTAATCGGTTATATGCCGCAAATAGGCCGCTATCCGGCAAATATGAGAATCGGGCAATTGTTTGACATGATGAAAGATATGCGTCCCAAGATTCGAGAATACGATTTGGATTTGGTAACTGATTTTGAGCTGGAAAGTCTGAAAGACAAGCCATTGGGCACACTTTCGGGTGGTACCAGGCAAAAGGTAAGTGCAGCTTTGGCATTTCTATTCAACCCCGAGATCTTAATTCTCGACGAACCTACGGCTGGACTGGACCCGATTGCGGTAGAGATACTGAAAGCGAAGATCAAAAAAGAAATAGCTGCCGGAAAACTGATTCTGATCACTTCGCATATCCTCAATGATCTGGAGGAACTTACCAATCATGCGGTGTACATCTTCGAAGGCGAAGTATTCTTTGACGATACGATTCAAAGCCTTAAGGAGATGACGGACGAAGAGCGATTCTCTCCGGCTATTGCCAAACTGATGCAATGGTCACTAAAAAAAAATCCGAAAAATAAAGATTTGATCCATGCTTAAGCTACTTAAATACGCACTTTACGATATTCTCAAGTCTAGATTTGCGATTATCTATACCTTCTTCTTAGTCTTGATAGCCATTTCGATTTACCAGATTTCGGATGATCTGAGCAAGGTCTCCCTTAGTCTGATGAATATCATGATTATGATCGTGCCGTTGATTTCGGCAGTATTTGCAACCACCCACTTTTACAATAATTTGGAGTTTATCGAGCTGATGCTGGCGCAACCGGTGAAGCGATCGCAGGTCTTTCTCAGTCAGCTATTTGCGGTGATTCTGATGTTGAGTTTGTCGATATTGATTGGATTTGGGCTTCCAATGCTACTTTGGGGAGCGGATACAAGTTTGATTACGCTTTTGGCAGTTGGGATTATGCTTAGTGCTGTATTTGCAGGCTTTGCTTTTTTGGCAAGTGTCCTTACCCGTGACAAGGCCAAAGCCATCGGAATCAGTCTGGGACTTTGGATTTACTTCTCCCTCGTATATGATGGATTTGTGCTATATATTATTTATAGCTTGGCGGACTATCCCTTGGAAAAGCTCACGTTGGGTTTGGTGATTCTAAATCCGGTGGATCTTGGACGGATATTGATGCTGATGCAATTGGATATTTCAGCTTTGATGGGCTACACAGGAGCCTTTTTTAAGCAGTTTTTTGCCAGTAATGTAGGATGGTTAGTTGCTACAGGAGCTTTGGTGATTTGGATGGTAGTACCCAATTTGATTGCAACCCGGGTTTTTGGGAAACGGGATTTTTAAGTAGATTATACATAAAGATGTCCTTGACTCTTTTTTCTATGGTCTTCTGAATTTCAACCTTGCAGGGAAGACCAATGTAGCCGATCTTTTTAGATTATAAAGATTTACTGGCGTCCGAGTAAAACTAAAACTATGAAAAAACATTCTTTAGTTAGTTCAAAATGAATATTTCAATGCCTTTCTGAAAACGACCCCCCTTTTGACCATCAGGGATACAGCACGTAGGTAGGTACGGGGAAATTTCCAAATACTCATTTCTAAGCCGCTTGATTTCCTAGGACGAAATTTTTCGGATGACAGTAATAAAGATTTATAAAATTCTGTTTAAAGTTCGAGCAGTACAAGAAAGTCCGTTTAACTCTTTTCCTGGAAAATGATTATATCAAGTTCCAAAAACGACATTCACCTTTTCCGAGCTTATTTTTTTTACCCACTCATCCTGAGGTTTGATTTCGGTATTCCAAAGGTAAAGTGATTTGAGTGATTTGATTTCTGCTATTGATCCCAAGCCGGATGCACTGATCTTAGTGCCGTTCAGGTTTAAAACTTCCAAGTGGGAAAGGTTTTTCAAATCTGAAATTCCAGCATCCGATATAGAATTATTTTCGATGCGTAGTCGGCGAAGATTGGAGAACTGGGCGATCATGCTCAGATCAGGATCCTGAATCCCCGTTTCTGCCAAACTCAACCAATAAATATGTTCTTTGATAGGCAGAAGATCTTTCAATAGTTCGGAGGCTTTGCCATTTGCAACCTCCGATGGCAAGACCACATCCAAGGCGCCTGTTTCCTGGGAAAGAACTCTGATCCTAAATCCTATTTTCTCCAAAGTCCTGAGATAAACCGTATCGATGCTCACCGCAAGTATTTTTTCAGCTCCAAGAATATTGAGTGTAGGCTTTGCCCATGCAATCAGATCTTCATCAGCTTTCATTATTGAAATTTTCGGATCTGCATTTCCTTTTTCTATCCACCAGGTGAGCCATTCAATTTCCTCCTCGGACAGGGGCTTTTTTCCTTCGGAAGGCATAAAGTCGTCGTGGTCTTCAGGCAGCGTTATCCTTCGGATCAGTTCACTTTTCCCACCAACCAAGGAATTAATTACCGGTCCATTTTCTCCGCCTTTGAGTAAACCTTCGTAGGAAGTCATATTCAACTCGCCCTTGGATTTTCCGGGTCGATGACAGCTTTGGCAGTTGCTTCTGAGAATTGGCTGAATCACATCGGTAAATACCTCAGCTTGATCCATTGAAGCCAAAAGGCGAACTGTATTTTCTTCCTGCTTTCCTCCAAAAGGTGCATAGGCAGTCAGGTAATCTTCTCCGTGCGTGAGGCTTCCTCCAAAATGTCCTGTAACCGATAGCACTAGCATAAGTGATCCCAAAACTGAATAATTAAGTTTTTTGGAGAATCTATGCTCGTTTTTGTTCAACCAAAAAGCAATAGCAGAAATGAGTACAGTGGTCCATCCTGCCACCAAATGAATATCCAAAAGATTGCTTTCATAGCCTCCAGACCGGGAAAGAAGGAATCCCAACAAAGCAGCGATCAAGGCACTGATCGTTCCCAAGAGTAATGTGAAATTTACTGCCTCTGCCAAAAAAGGCTTTTTACCCAATACCACATACCCCTTCAACAAAACAGCAATGATCAAAAAGCCAATAGGCAAGTGAACCCAAAGCGGATGAAAGCGTCCGATGAAAGTGATGAAATCTTCTGTCATATTATGATCAACCTAGGTTAAAATACCTTTAACCACGTGACCTTCTACGTCGGTCAACCTAAATCTTCGACCCTGATGCTTGTAGGTGAGTTTTTCGTGATCGATCCCAAACAAATGTAAAATCGTAGCCTGCAGATCGTGCACATGAACAGGATCTTTGACGACGTTATAGCCAAAATCGTCTGTTTCTCCGTAGGAAAAACCCGGCTTCACACCGGCACCGCACATCCATTTGGTAAAGCTCCTCGGGTGATGATCCCTTCCATAATTATCTGCAGAAAGAGTACCCTGACTATACACTGTCCTTCCAAATTCTCCACCCCAAACGACCAACGTGTCTTCCAATAAGCCACGCTGCTTCAGGTCTTTGATCAGTGCTGAGGTAGCTTGGTCAGTTTTCTGACACTGGTTTTTTATTCCATTGGGTAGATTTCCGTGATGGTCCCATCCTTGATGATAGAGTTGTACAAATTTGACATCTTTCTCGATTAGCTTTCTGGCCAAGAGGCAATTGGCGGCATAGGTGCCAGGATCACGGCTCTCTTCTCCGTACATCTCATACACCCAGTCAGGTTCCTGAGACATATCAGTCACTTCCGGTACTGAGGTCTGCATTCGAAACGCCATTTCGTATTGAGCGATGCGAGCGCTGATCTCGGGATCACCATAGGTGTCAAACTGGGCTTCATTCAATGATTTGAGGTAATCCAGCATTTCGCGTCGGTCTTGACCATCATAATTTTCAGGATTACCAAGGT
>Ga0136587_1000266_pt1 | contig 14457 bp, 6 predicted proteins | sample AntRauMFilla1563_FD_101386 | JGI IMG/M metagenome (GOLD analysis project Ga0136587, IMG submission 101386) | Saline lake microbial communities from Rauer Islands, Antarctica - Metagenome Filla 1 #563 | ecosystem: Environmental > Aquatic > Non-marine Saline and Alkaline > Saline | place... | reverse complement strand
GGTGAACTGGACATCGATGTCCAGTTTTGAAGATTTGAGAAGCGCCATGGTGTCCTGCAGGTCATCGCGGGACTTTGAGCTCACGCGAAGCTCGTCTCCTTGAATGATTGGCTTGACGCCTTTAGGGCCTTCGTCTCGGATAATCTTTGAGATTTTTTTGGCTTGTTCTTGATCAATGCCGCTTTTGAGGCTCATCTCCATGCGGTATTCCTTACCGGAAGCGTAGGGCTCTCCAACATCAAGCGATTTCAGAGAGATGCCGCGCTTGATGAGTTTGGTTTCAAAGACATCTAAAACAGCCTTAGCTCGCTCTGGAGAGTTGGCTTTGATCATGATCTTTTCGCCGCTGTTGGAAATCTCAGCACCGGTTCCCTTGAAGTCGTAGCGTTGCTCGACTTCTTTGGAGGTTTGGTTTAGAGCGTTATCCGCTTCTTGCTTGTCTACCTTGGATACGATGTCGAATGTTGAATCAGCCATGGCCAAAGTCTAGCTAGAGCGCTTGGCGGTTGAGGAACGAACCACCAGGTCAATTGGCCAGTGAATCAAGTGCTCAATATTCAAAAGTAACTTTGGGTCGTCGGATTCAAGAATGTCGACCACCATATTTGCGCTTTTGGCACCCTGCTCACTGGGTCTTTGATCAATCGTCGCAAGACCATAGAACTCTCCTAGTGGGTGCCCGTCGATCCCTATCACCGAAACATCTTGAGGCACCCGATAACCCAGGTCCCTTGCCGCCTGTATGGCGCCAAAGCCCATCTCATCGGATGCACAAAAGATTGCCGAGGGCGCATTTCTAGGATCGCCAAGCATCTGCTTGGCGGCGTGATAGCCGCCCGCGGTTGTGAAATCGGCTTCTGCCATCCACTGCGGGTGGAAGTCTAAATTGGCATCCAGCAGCGCCTCGTGATAGCCGGTCTTGCGCAGGTATGGCTGGTGAAAAGGCATTTGGGTTTCTGGAGTGCCGGCAATCATGCCAATTTCGGTGTGGCCAAGAGAGATTAGGTGCTGGGTGGCAAGCCTGCCGGCCCCCTCATCGTCTATTGAAATTGATCTTGCTCCGGGGATTGGGCCTCCAATACCAACGATTGGTTTTTTTATTTCGCTAAGTCTTTTAAGTTCCTGCTCAGTAAGCTTCACTGCCACCGTTAGCACGGCATCCACCCGCTTGCGCAATACCAAGTCTTCGAAGATCATTTTGCGGTGCGTGATGCCACCTGAGAGGCTATAAAGGGTCACGTCATAGCCGCGACTAATTAGAGCGTTCACCGCGCCCTCTAAGACATTTGAGAAATACCAGCGGTCGATAAAGGGCATCACAACGCCAATGTTCTTGGATCTTCCGGTGGCAAGGCTGTAGGCAGAGGAGGAAGCCACGTAACCCAGTTCCTGGGCTGCCTTGAGAACTTTTTCGCGAGCCCTAGCTGAAACGTGAGCCTTGCCGTTGAGCGCCCTTGAAACGGTGGCTGTTGAAACCCCAGCCCGCTGCGCTACTTCAATAATTCCGACCATTTGTAAAAATTGTAAACCCTGGCAAGCCACTTTGCTTGGGTTTTTAAATGGCGGAATGGATTTGAGAGGTTATGGAAGACGGTGGCGCTAAAGGCAGTTCTCTTTACTGGCAAATGCCAGATCAGCAGAAGATTTATCTGCCCTTCAGGTGCGCGAAGGCGCCATCTTCAAGCGCCTCTGGCTCTAGAATCCTTCTCGCTTAGGCAATCGGTGAGTTTCGATTATCGGGCGTAATTACCTACTCGTAATTACGTCTGTCCTAAAAAAGTTTGAGTTCAGATATAAGTCGACGGAGATTTCGTAACCAACGCCTACGGATCTGATCTGTCTTGAGTAGTTGAAGTTTTTGTACTTAATGATTGGATCTTGAACTAACCACTTGCCACCAACTTTCGCGGAGAGTCGCTGGCCCATTAGGTCTTTGGTGTAGATGGCGAGGTAGCCCTTAAAGGTTCCAACGGTCACTTTGCCAGATACTGTAATTGGGATATTCAGGACAATCTGGTTGCCATCCAAATCGGTTGTTAAAAGCTGCAAGGTGTGGTCGCCGGGCAAGATGCTTGCAGGCAAGAGCATCGAAGTTGCAAAGGAACCATCGGCCAGAGTCTCAAGCTCGCCAACAAACGTTGGTTCGGAGAAAACGTATACCGAAACCTTGGTCCTTGAATGTAGACCTGTTCCAGAAAGGGCAGCCTTTGAGCCTATTTGGAAATCAAGTGTTAGCTTCTCGGGAATTGGCTTTGATTGACCACCTATAAGCTCCGCTTTGATTTCAACCTTCCAGGCGCCCGAGGAAGCAATCAACTTCTCCCTCGGAGCATTTGCGACGATGGTGACCTTCTCGGCTGAGCCTGCAATCGTCCCCGCCGGTTGAGTAACCCTAGTGACCGGCACTACCGGCTTCACCCTTGGTGCCGGCGTCACTGTCGGTAATGTCTGCTCTGGATTCAAAGTGTCACTCAGTGGTGGTGTCTGTACTGGAGTCTGGGAGGCATTCGGTGATGCTTGAGGCGAGTCAGAACTTATCGGGGCTGCCTCGAGTGAAATCGCTTCCACATCGCGATAACAAGTTACCGAGCCGAGCTTGCTACACATGATTGTTAAGGTCACATTGGTGCTGGGGGTCACTCCGGCGACAGTGATGACTCCGGTTCTACTAATTCCAACCAATCCTGAAGTAACGCTTCCACTCCAGGTGTAGTTGGGATCGTGGTTTGTGATGGTGGCTGTGAAGCCATTGGCTGTGGGGGTGACAAGGCCAATCGTTGGGACGAAAGCCGAATCGAGTGAGATTCCCGTCACGCTGAAAGAACCAGTTTCCAAGCCTGCCATAGTAGAAGTGATTGTTACGGTGGCAGAGGTGCTGGGGGCCAATCCAGTGACTGTGATGTCTGCTCCGCTGATTATAACCGACCCCGCACTAGCAGTAGCACTCCAGGTGAAGGTGGAGTTGTAGTTTGTGATGGTAGCTGTGAAGCCAGTAGCTGTGGGGGTGATAGAGCCAAGTTCTGGGGTTAGGGCGGCACTTAGCGTTGCCGAGGTGGACGGTGAATCGAGTGAAGTCGAAGACACTGCGAGAGAACCAGTCTCCGAGCCGGTTTTACTAGAAGTGATTGTTGCGGTCACATAGGTGTTGGCGGCAACTCCAGTGACTGTGATGTCTGCTCCGCTGATTATAACCGACCCCGCACTAGCAGTAGCACTCCAGGTGAAGCTGGAGTCGTAGTTTGTGATGGTTGCGGTGAAGCCATCGGTTGTGGCGGTTACCGAACCAATTGTCGGTGTTCTGGCTGGGCTTAGTGGTGGTGGGGTTGTTGTTCTTGTTCCAGCTCCAAAGATCACATAGCTGGCTTTTGAAAAAATGTGTCCCTCAACTTGAACGTCCGCGCCGAAACTCACATAATCGGTTGCCAGTACATTCCCTTTGAGGATTGTGTTGGCTCCCAGAAGCATGTGGGTTCCGGTGAAAAAGAATACGTTGCTCGCTCTGGCTCCATTTGCTAGCACCACCTGGCTACCCGCAGCGGACACTAAGTACGTGGGGCTCTTGATGATGAACACCGCATTTGAGTCGCCTTCGGCATCCAAGGTTATGGTGCCAGTGAGAGTCAAGAAATCACTCGCTGCAGCCGAGTAAACCCCGGAAACTAAAGTGCTGCCACCTAGCTCTTTGACAATCTGAAAGTCAGTGCGACTCGCGGCGTCAGATATTGCCGAATCTAAATCGGTCTTGGCGGCGCTGAATGCCGGAGCCAATGGTTGGGTGTCGGCCTGCGTTCCCGAAATGGTGGTTGGGTCACCCAGGGTTATTGCCGCCCCGGCATGGAGGCTTCCAGTGATTGTGTTGCTGGCCCCGGTGGTTATTGCCGCCACCGCATAGAGATCGCCGGCGATTGTGTTGGTGGCCCCGGTTGTGATGGCCCCTCCGGCTCCGAGGCTTCCGGTGATTGTGTTGGTGGCCCCGGTTGTGATGTAGGTCCCGGCAATCACTCCAAAGTTCGAGGAACTTCCAAGATTAATTGTGGCTGGTGCCGATGCCTGGCTGGCTGGAACGGACATGAAAATTAGTCCAGAGCCAATCAGCGCAAAGATTAGCGCAAAGGAAAATGGCAGGCGAAATCTAGTTCGAGTTTTGGCATGCAATTTAAATTACCTAAAACCTTAGGATTTCTAGCCAGGTCGCGGTGTGCCGCGATTCTTTAGCCGTGCACGTAACTGTACAAGACTTATCCCCCAACGAGGGGAGTGAAACCCCTATTTTATTTCGTGGAACTCTATAGCCAAAATCCAGCAGTTAGATATTTGTTTTCCGACCGCAAAGACCAGATCAGCTGGATTGAAATACCGGCACTTCCGAGCGCCGTTCAGTATCTTGCATGGACTTGTCGCGCAACGCGACGTTTGATCACCCAATAGCCCAGTCACCTGTCGCACTATTTGAATTGACTAGTTGAATTAACTATTTAGTGGTGAGGTAAACCGTGTCCACAATGACCCGATTGATGTAAACGCGCACTTCACAATCCACTCCCGCACCTACCGGCTCAGCGAAGCGAAAAAGAAAGTTGGGAGATTTTGGTATTGCCGGAACAATCACCCAGTCCTTCCCCACCTTTGCCGAGAGCCGATCACCCTGGTGTCCAAGTGCGTAGATGACAACATAACCCTTTAGGGTGCCAACTGTAATCTTCTGTCTTGAAGGCGCTGGCTGGCCGATGTAAATTTGTTTGGTTACCACCAAGTTGTCTCCGAGAGTTGCGGGATCTCCGTCGCCGTCATAGCTGGCTGTGACCGTTCCAACTCCAATTCTTTGGCTGTCAAGATTCACTGTGAGGAAGGCCAGCCCGTCAACATCCGTAGTGTCGAAAGTTCCGCTTGCTGAGCCCAAGCCTTCGTATTTCAGGGAAAACTTCCCGGTATCTGTGACTCGAACCGGATTACTGAAGACATCCCGAAGCGAAACGGTGACCTCGAATCTAGATTCCATCGTGGTCTTTGGTGCTTCTATCTCCAACCTTGATCCAGATGAGCCCGAAGCCTGTTGAAAAGTAATAACTTTGGGCTGAATGGCCTCACCGCCGACCACGGTGATGATGTGCTCACCGGCGATGTTAGAGCGAGCTTGTATCGAATACTCGCCCTTAGCTGATGTGGTAACCGAGATTGACCCAATTGTGTAGTTCTGCTTTGTGGATTCGGCCAAGGAGCCGGTGTTGAAAAGCACTCCCTCTCCAGCGATTAACAAAGTTACACCGGCAACGGGTCGACCGGCGAAATCGGTCAAGACCCCTGCAATCGTGAAGTATTCGGTCTTCTCATAGCCTGGTGGATCGGCCGATTCGACCAACCGAGTATCTGTACTTTCCCCGGGAACTAGCTCAATCCTTGGAATTAAGCCGGCGCCTTGGCTTGTTGCCATGAGGGTGGTGTTGAAAGCTCCCGAACTTTCCGGTGCGGTGCTACCCGGAGTAATGCTGGGGTTTGGGGCTGAGCTTGGTGTGAGAGATGTGCCGCCCAGGCTTTGAGTGCCCGGGGCGAACCCAGCCTTGGTCGCTGTAATGGCAGCGGTTGCAAAGGTATTTCCCGCCAAACCGGTGAGGGTCACTAACCCCGTGCCGCTGATTGCTACCAGCCCTGCGTTCACGGCGATCCCAGACCAGGCAAAGCTCGGGTCGTAATTTGTGATTTGGAAGGTGAATCCTCCATTCGCTGAGGTTGGGCTAGAGAACAGCGGACTAAGCGCCAGTTTTAGAGAGGTTGCGGTCACTGCAGTTGACCCAGCGGCGCATCCTTGCTGCCTGGCAGTAATGGTGACCTGAGCGCTGGTGTCGGGGTCTAAGCCGGTGACCGAAACATTTCCAGAAGTATCGATGACCACTATTCCCTGATTCGTGGAAGCACCAGACCAAGAACAGCTCGGACCGTAGTTCAGGATTATAAAAATAAAGCCGGTTGCAGTAGCAGTCGGAACGGTCAGAACGGGAATTAGCGCTTCACCCAGTGAGGATGCGACCACGGTGCTTGATCCGTTGGCAAACCCGGACTTACTGGCTGTTATTCTTACCGTCGCCGAGTTGTCTGCAGCTAGACCGGTAACGGTTGCAACCCCTAAGTTGTTGATTGCAACCAAGCCGTCATTAGTCGCGGTTCCAGACCACGTGAAGCTCGAATCGTAATTTGTGATCTGGAAGGTAAACCCTGTGGCGGATCTAGTTGGAACTGTGAGATTTGGGGTGAGCGCCTCTCTAAGTGAGCCCCCCGTGATACTTTTGGTTCCGGGAGCGAATTCGGCCCTGGTGGATTTGATTAGCACCGTTGAGCTCTGGCTCGCAGAAAGGCCCGTCACAGTCACTTCGCCGGTTCCGCTAATGGCTGCCGAACCGCCATTGGTCGCGGTTGCAGCCCAAGAATAGTCACCGTCGAAGTTGTCGATGCTGAAACTGAACCCGGTATTGTCTGAGATCGGCGCCGTCAGAATCGGAATTAGGGCCTGTTTTAGCGAAGCGGCTACCCTGGTGGCAGACCCTTGGGTGTAGCCAGATCTTTGAGTAATGATCGTGACCGTGGCCGAAGTGCTCGGGGCCAAGCCGGTAACGGTTACGACCCCGGTTCCCCCAATCAAAACCGATCCGCTGTTGGTCACAGTCCCAGACCAAGAATAGCCAGCATCGTAATTACCGATGCTAAAGACAAAACCGTCGGCTGTGCGGGTGGGGGTCTGAAGAACGGGAACCAGCGGAGCCTGGAGCAAGGTTGTTCCAATCCCAACAACTCCGTAGGTAGTCATCGGGTTGTTATCGCCAAATCGGACAAACCCGGCCTTTGAAAAAATGCGACCTTGAACTGATGCGTTCACACCAAAGGTCACGTCTCCGGTCGCAAGAATGTTGCCTGCAAAGCTTGCCGCAGCCCCGAGGGTTAGATACCCCCCCACCACAAAGAAAACATTTTCGGGATTTGCGCCATTAATCAGTGAGACTGACGAGCTTGCCGCGGCGGTGAAATAGCCATCGCTTCTAATAATAAAGACCGCATTCGGATCATTCTGGGCGTCCAGAGTCAGAGTCCCAGTTAGCGTTAAAAACCCGCCTGGCACCGCCGAATAGACCCCGGGAATTAAAGTGGTGCCCCCCAACACCGTAGGGATTTGCGAACTGGTTCTACTTGCTCCGTCCAGAATTGCCGCTTCCAGTGCGGTGAGAGCTGCGGGATAACGAGAATTAATCGAAGTTTGATTCGGGTTCTGTGACCCTGCCACATTAGAACCTGCCCCCAAGGTGATTGCGGCAACCGCATACACGCTTCCCCCGACAGAGCTGTCGGCGCCAAGATCTATGGCGGCCCCGGCAAAGATGTCGCTACTCAAGATATTGCGGGCGCCGGTGGTTGTTGCCATCGAAGAGTAAACACTTCCCCTAATGGTGTTATCGGCGCCGGTGGTAATCGCTGCCCCAGAACCGATGTCGCCATTTATTGTGCTGTTGGTCCCGGTTGTTACGTAGCCCTTGGCTAAAACGCCAAAGCTACTTGCCGTGCCTAAATTAATAGTTGCTGGAGAAACTCCAAAGCTTGGCGGAGCGGCTATAAATACCAACCCGGCTAGTGTCAGGGCCAAAACTGAGGCGCCTGCGGTAAAGCTACGAAGAGTGAAGTAGGTTCTGCTGTGCAATTTAATCCCCTAAATTATGCGGATTTTTTGACAATTCACTTGGGGCCGGAAGATCATCCCCATCATCCAACCTACACCCACGCTACTTGGACCTAGGTCTTGGGTAATCGGGGCCACCGGGTTCGCAGGTTCCGATTACCCTGGCGAATCTTTCTAGCTGGTTTCCAGCGAAGGCATTTTGCCGATAAACTCTTTCCGCATCGCATTTGCCTCCACGCAAGTGCGGTGCGCTGGCAAGTTACCCAAGCGGCCAAAGGGATCTGACTGTAAATCAGCTGTCATCGACTTCGTGGGTTCGAATCCCTCACTTGCCACTAAAGCCCCGAGAAATCGGGGCTTTAGATCCGGTGATTTCATCTCCCCTTTCGTTTATCCCTCGGGGATGCAAACGATGGAGAATAAATGAACGGCTTACTGAAGTTCCTCACTGGCAAAAAAACTGCACCTGTAACCATGCTGATTGGTTTGATATTCGCAGTGCTCGCGTTTGGACCTCTGAACACCGAATCCGAGTCCACCACTCCGACCAATGGGCTCCCGGATAGTGCGGAGTCGGTTCAGGTCTCCAACTTTCAAAAAGAGCTGCCCGCCAATGATGGCTCGGCAGCTTTTATCGTTTATGCCTCCGATGCTAAATTCTCTGAAACTCAGCTTTTGTGGCTGCAAGGGGAGTTTGACCCAGTAACCCAATTGCCAGCTGGTGGAGCCAGCGAGAAGTTTGTCGAATTCACCAATTTAGAGGTGGACGGTACTAAGTTCGTCCCACCCGCAGTTATTTCCGATGATGGCACCACGGCCTTGATTTCAGTTCCCTTGGCCCAAAGCGATGACTTTGTTGTCACGATTCAGAGGATTGATTCGATGCGGGAGATTGCGCCCCAAAACATGCCGGCGGGTATCTCGGTCTATGTGACAGGCCCCGAGGCCTTTATCAAAGACATCGGGTCAATCTTTTCGGGGGCAAACTTTAGCCTCTTGGCGGTGACCGCCTCGGTTGTGGCGCTGCTTCTTTTAATCACCTACCGTTCGCCGGTCTTGTGGTTGATTCCTTTAATAGTTGTGGGCGTTGCCGATGGCATGGCCGGGATTTTGGCCAGAAGGGTCGCAGAGGGGCTTGGTTTTACACCCGATGCTTCGGTGACCGGAATCTTGTCGGTGCTGGTGTTTGGTGCCGGAACAAACTATGCCCTGCTATTAATTGCACGATATCGAGAAGAGCTCTTGACCTATGTTGATAGGCGTGAAGCGATGCGAGTTGCACTTCGCGGAGCTGGCCCCGCCATCATGGCTTCCGGTTCAACGGTTGCGGTGGCACTGGCATTGTTGCTACTGGCAGAAATTGATAGCCGCCAGGTTTTGGGTCTTGTGTCAGCGGTGGGCATTGTGGTGGCGATGATTGCTGGCCTTCTGGTTCTGCCAGCTGCTCTAGTGATATTCCCTCGGGGTATCTTCTGGCCATTAATTCCCAAGGTGGGCAGTAAGAGCCCGTTTGAAAACTCTCTTTGGGCCAAGCTTGGCAGGGGAGTTTCAAAGCGCCCAGTAATAGTTGCCTCGGCCGGGGTTGCCATCCTGGCGGTTTTGGCCACAGGGGGCCTTGGTATCAAAACCGGCTTGAGCGCAAATGAAATCTTTATCGAAAAACCAGAAGCCGTTGTCGGCCAAGAGGTTTTGGCAGAGAGCTTTGCGGCTGGCTCTGCGACCCCAACTCAGATGATTATTTCCAACCCACAGGTTGATCAGGCGATTGAGATTGCTCAGGGTGTGGCGGGTGTTGATCGAGTCAGAACCGGAGCGACCAATGGAGACATCACCCAGGTGGATGTTGTTCTTGCAGCGGACCCAGAATCTGCCGAAGCGCTTTTGATTATTCGCGAGCTAAGAAGCGCGCTGGATGTTTTGCCTGCCGAGGCGATCGCGTTAGTTGGTGGTCAAGATGCCAGCACGCTGGATGCCGAGGATGCCACCGCCCGTGACCAAGCGCTTTTGATCCCGCTGATTCTGATCTCGGTGTTCTTGATTCTGATACTGCTTTTGCGGTCGCTACTAACGCCAATTTTGCTATTGGTCGCGGTGGTCGGCTCTTTCTTCGCGGCAGTGGGGGTGAGCTGGTTTATTTTCCAAAACATATTTGGATTCCCCGCCCTGGATCTAACTGTATTTATTCTGGCGTTCTTATTCTTGGTGGCACTTGGCGTTGATTACAGCATCTTCTTGGTAACACGTGCTCAAGAAGAAGCTCGGAAACACGGCACACGAGAGGGCATGCGCATAGCGCTAGGAGCAACCGGAGGTGTCATCACCTCAGCGGGAATTTTGCTAGCCGCGGTGTTCGCGGTCCTTGGGGTATTGCCGCTCATTGCCTTGGCACAGGTCGGAACCATAGTTTGCATCGGTGTGCTTTTGGACACTCTTTTGGTTAGAACTGTGATTGTGCCGGCGATGGCGTTTATTTTGGGTAAAAAGTTCTGGTGGCCAAGAAAAGAATTTGCCGACTAAATCCTGAGGTAACAACTGGCATGAGCCGGAAGTAAGCCATCCAATACTTCGGCGCTCGCTAATAACAACTCGCCTTTGGGGAGCTGCTGTGCGGTTTCTGAAAAGTTGTGCATTACCAATGTCCCGCCATTTTTATAGCTCAAAAGCTCGCCCTGATTCACCCAATCAAAAGAACCCTCACCGAGTTTTAGTTCGGTTCTTAGCTGCAGGGCCGCTTTATAAAACTCGAGGGTTGAGCCCGCCACATTGAATTGCTGGTCTCTGGCAAGCCCTTGGTAGCTCGAGGGTTGCGGAAGCCAAGATGCTCCGGTTTCACTAAAACCATTTGATTGATTGCCTTTTTCCCAGGGCATCGGGACTCGAGAGCCGTCCCTACCGACTCTTTGACCATCGGTTCTTATAAAAGTTGGGTCCTGGCGGTATTTATCTTCGAGGGTGGTGTGCTCGGGGAGCCCAAGTTCTTCACCTTGGAAGAGGTAGCTGGCTCCGGGAAGCCCCAGCATGAAAAGGGTCGCGCCCTTTGCTATTTTCAGTCCCAATTCGCTGTCGGGCTGAGGGTCATTGACCCCGACCCCGTCGGAGGCTGTGGCTCGGGCGTAATTACCGCCAAATCTTGAGGCATGTCTCATCACATCGTGGTTATTCAGCACCCAGGTGCTGGGTGCTCCGACCGCGTCGAATGCCTCAAAAGATTCGTCGATTGCTCTGATTAGAGCCCTTTTGTTCCAGCCGGCATCGAGAAAGCGAAAGTTAAAGCTTTGGTGAAATTCATCGGGCCTAACCCAGAGCGCCATAAAGCTCAGCGGCAGAACATAAGCTTCGGCACACATTGCCCGCTCACCCGGGTAGCTCTCGAGAATCTTTCGCCATTCCCGAAAGATTTCGTGTACCGAATCTTGGAACCACATCGGTGGGTTCTCGCGACCCTCAATAAAGCCGGCTCCGGCTTCATCGAGATAAGGGTGATCCGGTAAACCTTCGGCCTTGCCCATTGCGTGGGGTTGATCCACCCGGAAACCATCCACGCCAAGGTCAAGCCAGAATCGAAGAATGGCCTCAAACTCTTTTCGAACCGCCTGGTTTCCCCAATTCAAATCCGGCTGCGAGGTGTCAAATAGGTGCAAGTACCACTGGCCATCTTCGATTCTTGTCCAAGCTGGCCCGCCAAACATCGACTGCCAGTTATTGGGCGGCAGCTCTCCTGATTCGCCGAGCCCATCCTTGAAGTGGTAGTAGCCGCGTTCTTTGGATTCCGGTTCGCCCCCAAGAGCTTTTTGGAACCAGGGGTGTTTATCAGACGAGTGGTTTGGAACCAGATCGATCATCACTCGAAGATTCAGTGCGTGGGCTTTTGTTAGTAACTCACTAAAATCGGCAAGGGTTCCAAACATCGGATCCACATCGCAATAATCAGCCACGTCATAGCCAGCATCTTTTTGTGGCGAGGTATAAAAAGGGCTCAGCCACACTGCATCAATACCGAGATCAACAAGCACATCCAAACGTTGGGTAATGCCCTTGAGGTCCCCCAGGCCATCTCCGCTGGAATCCGCAAATGAGCGCGGGTAGATCTGGTAAATAACCCCCGAGCGCCACCAGCTAGAACTTTCTATGGCAATGTGCTGGGCCATTTTTAAAGTTTGATCCAGACCACTTGGTCGTGTTCTAGAACTTCTTCAACCAATAAATTCTGCTGAGTAGTGGCCATCAACTCGCCGGGCGGCATCGTGATGGCGCTGCCGGTGAAGTTGGCAAGCACCAAGATGCCGTTATTTGTGTAGCCAAGCGAATTGGCTCCTGCATGTTCTGGAGCCCAAATAAGCTCCCCGTTGCCCATGTCGAAATCTTTGCGAACCTTTAACAACCTTTTATAAAGTTCCAAAGTCGATCCGGCAAGGCCTTCTTGAGTGCTTCTGGCATAGCGCACATAGCTCTCGGGCTGAGGAAGCCAAGATTCGCCAGTTTGATTGAAGCCAAAAGCTGGCTCATCGGCCTTCCAGGGGATTGGGACCCGGCAGCCATCTCGGCCAACTCTTAAGCCATTAGTTCTGAAAAAGGTCGGGTCTTGGCGATATTTACTTTCGATGGTCGTGTGCTCGGGGAGCCCGAGCTCTTCGCCCTGGTAAATGTAAGCGCTGCCAGGAAGGCCAAGCATGAAAGCGGTGGCGGCCCTTGAGATGAGCTGCCCTTTTGCTTCATCGGGTTGTGGGTAATCGGGGCCGATTCCATCGCCCTGTTTTGGGACTTCTGCATAACCCATTCTGGTGGCATGGCGAATCACATCGTGATTCGAAAGCACCCAGGTGCTCGGTGCGCCAACTGCCCCAAAGCCATCCAGTGATTCGTTAACAACTGCTTGAAGTTTTTCTTTATCCCAAGGCGTGCCTAGGTAGCTGAAATTAAAGGTTTGGTGATATTCATCTGGCCTTACCCACTTGGCCATCTTGTCGATAGTTGGAAGCCATGCTTCGGCACACATCGCTCGGTCCTGGTATTCATCCAATACTTTGCGGAAGCGGCGGTTTATTTCATGAATTCCGTCTTGGCCCCAAAATGGGTGTGGCGGCGCATTTTCAGCCTCAGCTCCGGTCATGGTCGAAAGGTTCTGATCGACATCGGGCAAACCCTCAGCCTTCACCATGCCGTGAGCCACGTCGATTCGGAAACCTGCTACACCGCGGTCTAACCAAAAACGCAAGACCGAATCAAACTCAAGTCTGACATTCTCGTTCTCCCAGTTGAAGTCGGGTTGTGAGCTATCGAAAATGTGCAGGTACCACTGACCCAATTCGCCATTGGGCTCTTCGATTCTGGTCCAAGCCGGACCTCCGAACACGGATTCCCAATTGTTCGGAGCAAGTTCGCCGCGATGCCCTTTGCCTTCTCTAAACATATACATATCGCGCTCGGCCGAGTTCGGTTCGGCCCTGAGCGCGGCTTGGAATAGTGCGTGCTGATCCGAAGAGTGGTTAGGGACTAGGTCAACTATGACTTTGATGCCGAGGGAAGTAGCTTTCGCCAGCATCACATCGAAGTCCTCAAGGCTTCCAAAAAGCGGATCTATGTCCTTGTAGTCGCTTACGTCATACCCCGCATCTTTTTGAGGTGAGCGAAAAAATGGCGAGAACCAAACCGCATCAATGCCCAAAGCTGCGAGTGAGTCGAGGCGCCCAGTTATGCCCTGGAGATCTCCAATTCCATCGCCATTACCATCAGCAAATGAACGCGGGTAAATTTGGTAAATAACGGCTGAGCGCCACCATTCTGAATTTAGAAACATCTGAAAAAACTCCTAGAACGTCGGGAACTTTGGGAAAATTGTAAACGCTTACAACACTACTACGGCTTTATTCGTTTCTCTCACGATAACGAGTTTCCGAAGCAGCTGCGAGCATTGATGTGGACGCTGCCGGGGCAGACCCATACCAATTGAGTTGGTCAGTTTTTGGCCAGGCTGTGAATTGCTGAAAGCGGTTCTTGGCCCCACATGCCATGATTGATCCATAGGGAGGCGGAGAATTATGCACAAGCTATCTATTGGCTCTGGGGTTTTGATTGGGCTAGTTGTGCTGACCGGTTGCCAGGCAATCGAACCCACTCCACTTAGCGAATCGACCACCCCGTCAGTCACACAGAATCTCGAGTCCATTGAGATTTGGGCGGGGGAGGAATTAATGCAGTCCTTGAATGCGGCGGCTGAGCAGTTCGCTGCGGATTATCAAGTGACAGTAAACATCACACCAAAAGAATTCTTTGACATTGAAGCTGAAATCCAAGCTGGGCTAAATCCTCCGGATTTGTTTGCTGGAAGCAGCAGCTGGGTCCGCTCACTTAGTGATGTGGGTCTCATCTCCCCGATTCAATCGGGAGCGGCAATTGATTTTCAAGGACCTGCTCTTAGGTCCTTGAATTATCAGGGCAATCAGTTTGCCTACCCGTATTCAGTCGAAAACATTGCTTTAATTTGCCACACCGACAAAGTTTCGAGTCAGCCAGCTAGCTGGGCACAGGTCGCAACCAAAGACTCTCCGCTTTCAGTATTGGAAAACGGCGACCCGTATTCGCTCTATGCCCTGCAAGCCTCTTTTGGGGCAAAGGTTTTCTTGCAAGATGAGCTTGGAGATGACCTTCCTGTTCTAGGTCTTGGAACCCCTGAAGGGGTTGGCTTTGCGAACTGGCTCTCGGAGCAAAAAGACAGTTTTAAAATGCAATCAAGTGACCTAGCGGTTGCCGATTTTATAAATAATGAAGCCAACTGTCTTTTGGGTGGGCCATGGCTG
>Ga0136587_1000264_pt1 | contig 14486 bp, 15 predicted proteins | sample AntRauMFilla1563_FD_101386 | JGI IMG/M metagenome (GOLD analysis project Ga0136587, IMG submission 101386) | Saline lake microbial communities from Rauer Islands, Antarctica - Metagenome Filla 1 #563 | ecosystem: Environmental > Aquatic > Non-marine Saline and Alkaline > Saline | place... | reverse complement strand
TACTGCGCAGCCTTCTGTACGGCGATCTGTTGCATAGGATTCCCCCGTGATGATGCTTCCCCGCAGGTATCGCAGTCAGGGATTAAGAAGCGCTTAGCGCGGTGGGGGTAATTGGGCCGTATTGTACGGCTGCCAGTCCGTCACTTCGGGATAATACTGCGCGCGCCATGCCCGCACGCGCGGGTTCATCACGCGGCGCCACAGCGGGGGCATCATCGCCAGCATCGTCATCAGCGGATAGCCATAGGGCAATTGCGGCGCCTCGTCGGGGCCATAGTTTTGCAGCACGGCAAACCGGCGGTCGGGCTTGAAGTGGTGGTCCGAATGGCGCTGCAAATTAATCAGCAGCCAGTTTGACGCCTTTTGCGCCGCGTTCCAGCTGTGGCGTGGCTGCACATGCTCGTATTTGCCGTCCCCGAGGTATTTGCGCGTCAGGCCGTAATGTTCGATGTAATTGACCAGCTCCAGTTGCCAGATCGCGACACCCGCCTGCACCAGAAACAGTCCCACACCGGACCAGCCGCCCAGACCAAACGCCAGTATAAAGAACCCCAGCTGCAACGCCCAGTAGCGCCAGAAGGGATTGCTGCGGTCGGTCCAGGGCCGCTCCTTGCGCGCCAGCATTGCCTTCTCTGCGCCAAACGCACTGGTCCAGCATTCACGCAGCACGCGGGGATAAAAGCGGTGGAACCCCTCGTTATACCGCGCGGTCACCGGATCACGCGGTGTGGCGACATAGTGGTGATGGACCAGCAGATGCTCGGAGCGGAAATGCGAATAGAGCACCATGGCCAGCAGGATGTCGGCCATCCACCGCTCCATCTTGTTCTTCTGGTGCATCAGCTCGTGGGAATAGTTGATGCCTACGGTGCCAGTGATCACGCCCAGGCCAAAGAACACGCCGATCCGCTCAAGCGTGCCCAGATGCTCGGCTTGCGGGACGTACCACAACAGACCGGCCATCAGGCACAGCTGGACGGGCGCCCAGATGGCGGTGATCATCTTGTACCAGCGCAGATCGGAGTCCTGCGTTTGCGGGTCAACATTTCCCGTCTCCAGCCCCAGCACCGCATCGAGCGCTGTGAACAGATACCAGGTCGCCACAGGCACCAGCAGCAGCCACCATCCCCCCCAGAGCGCACTGATCCACGCCAGCGGCACCAGCCCCAGCGACAGCCAGAAGGGCAGGGCGCGGGTGAATTTCACCACATCGGCAGGGGCTACAGGGCGGGAGGTGTCGGTCATCGGGATAATCTCGATTTGGATTTGAGCAACTATATCAAAGATCCGCCCGCTGTCCTATGTGGCGTTGCGTCCTGTGCGATCAGGTCGAAGGCCTTGCGCATGACAGTGGGCAGGTCGGAGGGGCGGAACTCATCGCGCGGTTTGAAGGTGCCGCGCTCCGCTACTGTATCCAGCGGCAATTCGGTCGCCATAATCCGCAGGATCAGGTGAAAATGGGTGAAGGTATGGCGCACCTCGCCGCTCACCTCCTGCCAATCCCCTGCCACAGGGGGCGCACCGTCGGGATGGGGTAGTGCTGTATCGACCCAGTCCGATCCGGGCCAGCCCAGCATGCCGCCCAAGAGCCCTTTGTCGGGCCGCGTCTCCAGCAGCCATGCGCCATCCGCGCGGCGGCCCAGATAGACGGTGCCGTGGCGCACCGGTTTGGCTCTCTTGGGCGTTTTGCGCGGCAGTCCTGTCATGGTGCCGGCGGCCCGTGCCGCACAAGGGGCGCGCCACGGGCAGATCCCGCAGGCGGGCGATTTGGGTGTGCAGATCGTCGCCCCCAGATCCATGACGGCCTGCGCATAATCGCCGGGCCGCAGCACCGGCGTCAGGGCCTGCGCATGGGTCATCATTAGCGGCTTGGCCTCCGGCAGTGGCGTATGAATGTCGTAAATCCGCGCCATCACCCGCTCCACATTCCCGTCCAGCACCGCATGGGGCAGATCGAAAGCGATGGAGGAAACGGCCGCCGCCGTATAAGGCCCGATGCCGGGCAGGCCGAGCAGTGCCGCATGATCGGCGGGAAATGCACCGCCATGATCCGCCACGACTGCGCGCGAGCATTTCAGCAGATTGCGCGCACGGGCATAATAGCCAAGGCCTGCCCATTCGCCCATCACATCGGCATCCTGTGCCGCTGCCAGATCGCCCACGGTGGGCCAGCGGGCGATGAACCTCTGAAAGTAATCCTTTACCGTGGCGACAGTGGTCTGTTGCAGCATGATCTCGCTCAGCCAGACGGCATAAGCGTCGGGGCGCTGGCCTGCCTTGCGCGCCTGCGGGGCCACGCGCCAGGGCATCTCGCGGGCGTGCACATCGTACCAGTCCAGCAAGGTTGCAGCCATGTCATCATTGTCACGCATAGTTTATGACCCAATCCTGAATTGCCCTAGTGGCAGGGCCGCTCCCTTGCGCTATGCTCTGCCTTGGCACACATAGCGCTGTGTCACCCAAGGCACCACACACTGACCCTTTAGACCAAGCGTTAAGACAGGCCCTTCAGAAACCCCGACTGCCCAGAAACCCCGACTGCCCAGAAACCCCGACTTCACCGTCATACAGGACCCCATAATGCCGCCCCGCCGCCCCACCACAAAGGGATTTACCCGCACAGCCAGCTTGCTGACGGCCAAGATCCGCAAGGCCTCCGAGAGCCGGGGGTTTGCGCAGTCGCGGCTGCTGACCAACTGGGCCGAGGTGGCAGGCGAGGAAGCGGCGGCGATCTCGCGCCCTGTCGAAGTGTCCTACGGGCGCGGCGGCATGGGAGCGACGCTGACGCTGCTGACCACGGGCGCCAATGCGCCGGTGCTGGAAATGCAGAAAGAACAGCTGCGCGCGCGGGTCAATGCGGTCTACGGCTACAACGCCATCGCGCGGGTGCGGGTGACCCAGACCGCCGCGACAGGCTTTGCCGAGGGACGTGTGGCCTTCGGACATGCGCCAAAGAAAGCTGCCGCCCCGCCCGATCCCGCCCTGCGCGCCCGCGCCACCCAGACCGCCGCCCCCATCGGGGACGACAGCCTGCGCGCGGCCCTTGCGCGGCTGGGCGAGAACATATTGAACAAAAATAACCAATGATCGCCCAGACCTGAATTGTGAAGGCTTGGCGCGACTGACCAAAAAACTGAACGAAGGATAGCAGATATGAACCGCAGAAACATTCTCCTTGGCTCCGTAGCCCTTGTCGGCCTTGGCGGCTGGTATCTCAGCAGCAGCCGTGTGACCAGCACCGTGCCTTCCGCTGACGCACTTCTGCCGGGTGCTGCCAACGCCCAGTCGACCGATTCCCAGTCGACCGATTCCCAGTCGACCGATTCCCAGACGACCGAAGCCGAGACCGCAACCGGCGATATCGACATCTCCGCCATCGAGGACATGGTGATCGGCAATCCCGACGCCACGGTGGAGGTGATCGAATATGCCTCCTTCACCTGCCCGCATTGCGCGACCTTCCATGAGGGGCCCTTCAAGCAGCTGAAGGCCGACTACATTGATACTGGCAAGATCCGGTTCATCTACCGCGAGGTGTTTTTTGACCGCTTCGGCCTCTGGGCCTCGCTGGTGGCGCGCTGCGGCGGGTCGGAGCGGTTCTTTGGCATGGCCGATCTGATCTATGCGGGCCAGGAACAGTGGAGCCGCGCGGGCGAGCCTGCGGCCATCGTCGAGGAGCTGCGCAAGATCGGGCGTCTGGCGGGCATGGAGAACGAGGCGATCGAGGCCTGCCTGCAGGACGGCGACAAGGCGCAGGCGCTGGTCGCATGGTATCAGCAAAACGCCGAAGCGGATGACATCGACAGCACGCCGACCTTTGTCATCAATGGGACAAAGCATGCCAACATGACCTATGAGGCCATGAAGCAGATCATTGACGAAGCGTTGGCAGGCTGATGGCCTCCCCCCTCGCCGGACTGAAAGTGATCGAGCTTGCGCGCGTGCTGGCGGGCCCCTGGGCCGGCCAGACCCTGTCGGATCTGGGCGCGGAGGTGATCAAGGTCGAGAGCCCCGATGGCGACGATACACGCCAGTGGGGCCCGCCCTTCGTGCAGCGCGGCGAGGACCGCTCTGCGTCCTATTTCCATTCGACCAACCGTGGCAAGGCCTCCGTTGTGGTGGATCTGCGCACGGCGGAGGGGCAGGCCAGGATGCACGCCCTGCTGGAAGGCGCCGACATTGTGATCGAGAATTTCAAGACCGGCGGTCTGGCGAAATACGGGATGGATTTCGCGACGCTGCATGCAAGGTTCCCGAAGCTGATCTATTGCTCGATCACCGGCTTTGGCCAGACTGGCCCCTATGCCTATCGCGCGGGCTATGATTTCATCATTCAGGGCATGTCAGGCCTGATGAGCATCACCGGGGAGCCGGACGGCCAGCCGCAAAAGCATGGCATGGCGATCACCGACATCATCACCGGCATCTATGCCACCACTGCCATTCTGGCGGCCGTGCACCAGCGCGGCACTACGGGCGTGGGCCAGCATATCGACATGGCGCTGCTGGATTGCGCGGTGGCGATCAGCGGCAATCAGGCGATGAACTACCTCACCACCGGCACGCCGCCGACCCGTCTGGGCAATGCCCATCCGAACCTGACGCCCTACGAGGTGTTCGAGACATCGGATGGCCACCTGATCATCGCCACCGGCAATGACGGGCAGTACCGGCGCCTGTGCGGGATGCTGGGTCTGGGCGATATGGCAGAGCATCCCGATTATCTGAAAAACGCCGACCGCGTCGCCAATCGCCCCGCGATGATCGCGCGAATTGCAGCAGCAACCAGGATGCGCAGCCGCGATGATCTGCTGGCCGCCTGCGAGGCGCATAATGTGCCAGCCGGTCCGATCAACACGCTGGAGGATGCGTTCAACGATCCCCAGGTGATCGCGCGCGGCATGCAGATTGAGCTGGACGGCGTGCCGGGCGTCAATTCGCCGTTCAAGTTCTCGGGGGCGGAGCTGTCGCTGCACCGGCCCTCACCGAAACTGGGCGAGAACGGCTGACGCGATCTAGCTCCGCGCTGTGGCGATCTTTTTCAAGGCGTTCCAGAGCGGGTTTTCAGCGTCCATGTGCAGGCGCACGGGCAGGGTGATCACCTTCATCCTGAACGCAGGCGGCAGGCGCACCGCGTCTTTCTCTGTCGTGACCAGCTGTGCACCGCGGGCGCGGGCGTCCGCCTCCAGCCGCCCCATCAGGGCTGTCGTAAGCGGCTGGTGATCTGACAGCGCCTCCGCATGGACCAGCGTGGCACCAAGGCCGCGCAGCGTGGCAAAGAATTTCTCCGGGTGGCCGATCCCGGCAAAGGCCAGCAGCGGCGTATCCGTCCAGTCCATGCCTGTTTGCAGCGGGCTGAGTGAGGCGCGCACATGCGGCAGGCCGCTGGGCAACTGGCCCGTATCAAAGCCATCCTGCGCTGCCCTGTCCCCGATGGACAGCAGCAGATCCGCCCGCCCGAGGCCCACGGCGACAGGCTCGCGCAGGGGACCCGCGGGCAGGCACAGCCCGTTGCCGAAGCCCTTTTCGGCATCCACCACAACAACCGACAGATCATAGGCCAGCGCCGGGTTCTGGAAACCGTCGTCCAGCACGATGACCGGAGCGCCCGCCGCCTGCGCCGCCAGTGCCCCTGCCGCGCGGTCCTTCGACACCCAGACCACGGCAAAGGCTGCCAGCAGCAGCGGCTCATCGCCCACCTGTGCGGCGGTGTGGCGCGCGGGATCCACCCGGACCGGCCCCTCCAGCGTGCCGCCGTACCCGCGCGAGACGATGTGCGGCGGCAGATACATATCGCGCAGCCGCTCCACGATAGCGATCACTGTGGGCGTCTTGCCGGTGCCGCCCGCGTTGATGTTGCCCACGCAGATCACCGGCACGTCTAGGCGCAGGTGCGGCCCCTTCGCCAGCCTGCGCGCAGTGGCCCGGGCATAGAGCGCGCCCAGCGGCTGCAGCAGCCGCGCGCGCAGACCGGGGCGGGCCTGATCCCAAAAGCCGGGTGCGCGCATCAGTGCGGCCCCCGCTGCTGGTCCAGCGCATCCTGCACCAGATCGGTGATCCGGTCCATCAGCGCGGCGCCTTCGCTCACCACATCCCAGCCCGCATGCGCCATCATCGCCGCCTGATCGGGGGCCACCAGCCGGGTGACCGCCATGCCCAGCGCCGTGCTGTCGTTGATGATCCGCGCCGCCCCCGCCGTTGCCAGCCGGGTAAAGCTCTGGACGTGACGGCCCACGCGGGGACCATAGAGGATCGCAGAGCCGAGCGCCGCCGCCTCCAGCGGATCGACGGCATCGCGCCCGGCCACCAGCGATCCGCCCAGAAAGGACACTGGCGACACGCGGTAGAACAGGCCGGTATCGCGGGGATCCTCCGCAATCAGGATCTGCGTCGTCTCGTCGGGGTAGTTGCCATCATCCCAGCTCAGCACGCGAAAATCCTGCCCGCGCGCTTCGTCAAAGGCCACGTGTGGGGGCAGGGTCGTATCCGGGCGCAGCACCAGCAGCAGGCGGTGGGACAGGCGCAGGGCCTGACGGTGGGCGGCCAGCACGGTCTGAAGCTCTTCGGTGTGGACGCCATTTGCAAACCAGATCGCCCGCCCGACACAGGCCGTGGCCAGATCCGCCAGATCGGTCTCGTTGCAGGTCAGGGCCTGCCCGCCTGCCTGCAGGGCGGTGGTGATCTCCACGTTTTCGCGCCGCAGGCCCAGCTGCGTCAGGCGGCGCGCGGCGGCGGGGGTGCGGGCCATCACCGCGCGGAACAGCGGCAGCAGGTTGCGCGCGACATCGGGCAGCCACCGCTCCCGGCGGCCGTCAAACCCGGCACTGTCCACGTTGATCAGAAACATCGGACAGCGTCGCGCCGCGGCCTCCAGCAGCAGATTGGGGCGCAGCCCGCCCCACGTCCAGACACAGCAGTCCGGTGCCCAATGCGCCAGAAACGCGGTGACGCTGGCGGGATGGTCGTCGCAGACTTCTGTCAGCAGGACACCCTCCGGCAGGCGGGTGCCCTCCGGGTCCGTCTCGCGCGGGAGGGCGGTAAGCGAGATCAGCACGCCCAGCCCCGGGCGGCCCGCGATCTGGCGCTGGGCCAGATCCAGCACCGCGATCAGCGCGTCGGCTTCGGCGCAATGGATCCACAGCAGCTGTCCCTGCGGGCGCAGCGACCCGAAGGTCTGCGCCCGTTGTTCGCCGCGCCGCGCCAGCGCGCGGTAGGCTGCAAGACCAAGGGAGCCAGCCATGCGGCGCGTCCCTCAGCCCAGCTCTTCGGTAGGAGAGGCGGCGGTCTGTTCGTCGCGCAGGCGGTGCAGATGGGCGATGTAGTAGCGCATGTGCGCATTATCCACAGTGCGCTGTGCCTCGTTCTTCCAGGCATTATAGGCCGCCGCATAGTCGGGAAAAATGCCCACGATGTGCAGATCGTCCACATTGCGGAAAACATTCTCGCCGGGGGTCACCAGTTCGCCGCCGAAAACAAGGTGCAGGCGTTGGGTCATGGGAAACATCCTCAGAAGTTGGTTGACGCCGTGTGTGCACGGCCCACCCACCTGCCGTCAAGCGGTGCGCTATTTAATCAGGCCGTCAATCAGCGCCTTGTGAATGGCCGTGCCCCCGGCCACGACCCCGTCGAGGCGTGGATCAGCACCGTTGAAGCGCAGCGCCGCGCCGCGCTGGTTGGTGATGGTGCCACCCGCTTCGGCCACGATCAGCGCACCGGCGGCGATGTCCCATTCCCAACTGGGCCGCAGCGTCAGCATCGCATCGAACTGCGCCTGCGCGACGAGCCCCAGACGGTAGGCGAGCGAGGGGCGGTAGGCGGGTTTGAACGGCGGGCAGATGCCATCGCGCCACCGCTCCGGCGCCATCGTGGGCTTGGCCGCCAGAATGGTGGAGCGCGCCATATTCGTCAGGCTCGAGGCGCGGATGGGCACCCCGTTGAGATGCGCACCGGCCCCGCGCGCGGCGGTGAACAACAGACCGCGCAGCGGCAGGAAGATCACGGCGGCAGTGACCTCGCCCCGCTCCGCCACGGCGAGGGCATGGGCCCAGGTATCCGCCCCCTCGATGAAACTGCGGGTCCCGTCGATGGGATCCACGATGAACACCCGCTCCGATCCGATACGCGCGAGATCATCGGGGGATTCCTCCGACAGCCAGCCATAGTCGGGGCGGGCCTGCATCAGATCGCGGTGCAGCATCTCATTGACGGCCAGATCGGCCTCGGTCACCGGGCCTGCCCCTTGCGGCTTTTCCCAGCGCTGGGCGGAGGCGCCGGCGAACCGGGTCGCGATGCGCCCGGCCTCCTGGGCTGCTTCAATCAGCAGGGACAGGTCAGATGCCGGCAATGGTCATGCCCGGCACCAACAAAGATGGCACGACGCGGCTCAGGTGCGGGCGCGCGTCATTGGCCGGGACCAGTGCGCGCAGCATGTCGCGCAGATTGCCCGCGATGGTACATTCGTTCACCGGATAGGTGATCTCGCCGTTCTCGATCCACAGACCTGCGGCACCGCGCGAATAATCGCCCGTGTTGGGGTTGATCGTGGAGCCGATCATCGACGTGACGAGCAGGCCGGTGCCCATGTCGCGGATCAGATCGGCGCGGCGCGCGCTGCCTTGGGTCAGCGCCATGTTCCACGGGCTGGGCGAAGGGCCGGAACCGGTGCCGCGCGCCGCATTGGCGGTGGACGGCAGGCCCAGCTGGCGGCCGGTGGCCAGATCCAATGTCCAGCTTTGCAGGATGCCATTCTCGATCACGGTGCGCGGGGCCGTTGGCAGGAACTCCGCATCGAAGGGGCGGCTGCCGGAGACGCGCGGGCGATGCGGGTCCTCGATCAGCGACAGGCCTTCCGGCAGCACCTGCGTGCCCATGGCACCGCGCAGAAACGAGGCACCGCGCGCAATGGCGCTGCCGTTGATCGCCCCCAGCAGATGCCCGATGAGCGAGCTCGCGATCCGCTCGTCAAAGAGAACAGGGTAGCTGCCTGTGGGCGGCTTGCGCGCGCCCAGACGCTGCAATGTCCGCTCTGCGGCGCGGCGTCCGATCTGTGTGGCGCTGCGCAGATCGCGCTGGAAGATCCGGCTGTCGCCGTCATAGTCGCGCTCCATCCCGGTGCCGGTGCCTGCGATCGCGACACAGCTCAGGCCGCGGTCGGTGCGGCGGTAGCCGCCGGAAAATCCGTTGCTGCCCGCCAGAAACACCTCGCGCGCGCCATAGGCGGCGCTGGCGGCGTCGATCCTGGTGATGCCCTCGATCTCCAGCGCGGCCGCTTCGGCCTCGGCGGCGTCATGTTGCAGGGCGGCGGGCGCAGGCTCGTCCGCGGGATCGCACAGCTCCAGCGCGTCTATGTCCCAGCCTTTGGCAATCTGCCCGGCTGCGGCCAGCCCCGCATGGGGGTTCTCGGGGGCTTCGCGCGCCATGGCGACTGCGCGCCGGGCCATCTCCGCCAAAGTGTGCGCCGTGGTGTCGGAGGCGGAGACGATGGCACTGCGCTGGCCGATGAAGACCCGCAGGCCGATGTCGGTGCCCTCTTCGCGCTGGGCTTCTTCCAGCACGCCACCCCGCACATCGACCGACAGGGACGTTCCGCGCACGGCCATCACATCCGCCGCCTCCGCGCCTGCGGTTTTTGCCGCGTCCAGCAATTGCGCGCTCAGCGCCTCTAGGGTCTGGGTCATCATGCTCTCCTGATCAGAGGGTAGAGGTAGCGGCGCCCACCCGACCCCGCAAGGGCAGGGTGCAAAAAGAACAGGCAGCCCCGCACAGGTATAGCCGTTCAGGCCGCCTGGGGGAGTTGCCCGTTGGAGAATACCAGTTGGGATGCGCCTAGCGGATGCGCTGCCCGTTGGCGAGGATCTCGCCCGCCTCATTGAAGTCAATACGGGAGTTCAGCGTATCGGGTGCGGCACCCGGAACCGCGAACAGCCCGAGCATCATCCGCGCGCCCATCACCTGTTCGGTGGGCAGGAACCCCATGGCCACCAGCCGGTCCAGCAAGCCATTCGCCCCGGCGATGTCGATACTGATGCCGCCCACAGGCTTGGGAAAGCCGGGCACGGTGGTCATGTCGGTATTGTCGAAGGTGAATGCGCCGGTCGCGTCGATCCGCGCGCCCACAGCCTCCACGGTCAGCTGCCGGATGTCGAGGGCGCTGACTTCTGCGGGCGGGGTGTCGCCGGTGGCGAGTCGCTGCATCTGCGCAGTGTCCAGCGCGTCGATCAGCACCCGGGCCTTCCCGGCCAGATCTACTGCGACCGTGGCGGGATCGCGGGGCAGTTGCCCTGCGGGATCAAACAGCGCCCAGATGATGTCCGACATGGTGAACCCCGTCAGATTGGCGGCCAGCGAGAAATCCTGCGGAGTGTCAGATTTCATCACTGGCACCAGCAGCGAAAAGCCGGAGTTCGCCGCTTCCACATAGAGGGGGATCGGCAGGCCTGCCAGCTGCCCGCCCAGTTCCACCTGTTCGGAGGCCAGATCATAGCGGATGCCTTCAGGGGCCGCCGCGACCCTCAGGGCCGTCTTGGCGGAGCCGGTCTTGATCCGGGAGATCCCCTCCTCGGAGGTGATCTCGATCCGGTTTTCGCTGGTTTGGGTGCTGAATGTGCCGTCCACGGTAAACCCGGCAGCCAAGAGCGGTCCCAGATCCTGCGTTTGCCCGACCGGATCCAGCGGCAATGTCGTGCGTCCCTCAAAGCTGAGGTTCTGGACGGTGGTGTTCAGGCGCATCGCCTCGGGCCCTTCGGGGTCCTTGAAGTACATGTCATAGACCATGTTGCCCAGCGTGATGTTCTGATCATAGCTGCGGCTTTCGCCCACGGTAACAGAGGTCTGCGAGCGCAGCGCATCGCCGCTGAGCGCAAATTGCGCGGTGGTCGCGTCCATCGGCACCCCATCCACGGTGAGCGCGCTCAGCACGATCCCGACGGCATCGGCGCTGTAGTCATAGGCCATCGCGGCGGGATCGCCGCTGACGGTCATGCGTGGGTTGGTTTGGGTATAGTCGAGCGTGATCAGGACCTGATCATCGGCGGACCCAACGCCCTCCTGCGCCCCCTCTGGCCCCGGCGTGATGTCGAAGATCAGGGGCATGGTCTGCGGCATCACCACTTCGACGGTGCCACTGCCGCTTTCGACAAATTGCAGCGGGCCCATGCGCAGGGTCATGCTGCCCCCTTCGGGTGTAGCGCCCATCTGCACGGTGATGTCGCTGACCGAAAGCGTGCTGCCATCGGCTGATTCTGTCGCGGTGACAGCATAGCCCAGCCCTTCCATGTAGCTCCGCCAGTCGCCCCAGACCTCTGCGGCGCGCAGATCGGCGGCGGCGGCAGTGGTCATCAGGCAGAGGGTGGCGGCGGAGGAGACGGCGAAGCGGGAAAACAGCATGACGGGGGATCCTTGTGATCTGCGCATAGGATGGGAGAGTCTGGTAAAGCACGCATCGGGTCAAGGGGGCATCATACCGGCGCGCTCCGGGCTGGTCTGACGGGCGCAGGCAGGCTACGTAGTGCACAAGGCGCGGGCTCTTGAGGGCCGGATCAGGGAGAAGACAGATGGATATGACCGCAAAAACCGTGATGATCACAGGGGCAAGCCGGGGCATCGGCGCACAGGCTGCGCGGGTTTTCGCCAATGCGGGCGCCAATGTGGTGCTGCTGGCCCGCTCTCAGGACGAGATCGCGACGCTGGCGGGCGACATCGGCGCGCAGGCGATTGCCATTCCGTGCAACGTGGCCCGCTACACCGATCTGTCGGGGGCGGTGGCGATTGCCGTGCAGGAGTTCGGCGGCCTCGATGTGCTGATCAACAATGCCGGTGTCGTCGATCCGATCAGTCATCTGGAGGGGGCCGATCCGGAAGCATGGGGACAGCTGATCGACATCAACTTGAAAGGGGTGTTCAACGGGATCCACGCGGCGCTGCCCGCCCTCAAGGCGCGCGGCGGCGGATCTGTGCTGACCATCAGCTCTGGTGCGGCGCATAACGCCATCGAGGGGTGGAGCGCCTATTGCGCCTCCAAGGCGGCGGTCAACATGATGAACCGCTCCCTGCATCTGGAGGAAGCCGCCAACGGCATCCGTGCCATCGGCCTGTCACCGGGCACTGTGGCCACGGAAATGCAGCGCAAGATCAAGGCATCGGGCATCAACCCGGTGAGTCAGCTGGACTGGGACGTGCACATCCCCGCTGACTGGCCCGCGCGGTGTCTTCTGTGGATGTGCAGCCCGGCGGCGGATGAATACTGCGGCGGGGAAATCTCCCTGCGCGAGGATGCCATCCGCCGGGCGGTGGGCCTCATATGATCGAGCTTGCACAGGAGGGCGGCATCTGGACGGTCACGCTCAACCGGCCCGACAAGGCGAACGCGCTGACCGAGGCGATGCTGGTGGAGCTGTGCGAGATCATGGAGCGTGCGGGTGCCGCGCGGGCGGTCATCCTGACAGGGCGCGGCGCGATCTTCAGCGCGGGGGCTGATCTGGAGGCCGCGCGCGCAGGGCTTGCCGTGTCGGATCTGTGGGAGCGGCTGTCGGGGGCCATCGCGCGCCTGCCGGGGCTGACCATCGCGGCGCTGAATGGCACGCTGGCAGGCGGTGCCACGGGCATGGTGCTGGCCTGTGACATCCGCATCTGCGTGCCTGCGGCCAGGTTCTTCTATCCGGTGATGAAGCTGGGGTTTCTGCCCCAGCCCAGCGATCCTGCCCGGATGATCGCGCTGATCGGCCCTGCGCGCACCAAGCTGATCCTGATGGGCGGCCAGAAAATCACCGCAGAGGAGGCGCTGGCCTTCGGGCTGGTGGAGCGGATCGTGGCGCCCGAAGACCTGCGAGAAGTGGCACTGGCGCTCTGCGCGGATACGGTGGCGGCACCTGCGCAGATCGCCACCGGGATCAAGGCGATGTGCGTCTAGATCAGCGGCACGAACGGCACATCACAGGCGGCCAGCATCCACAAAGCGGTGAGTATCAGGGCAACTCGCATAATCTCAGGTCCTGTAGGGGCGCGCGTGACAGCGCACTTCTGCTGCAGCTTAGCACGATCCTACCGCTTGCGCATCCCTCCCGGCACCCTCGAGCGAAACGAAGGCGGACGCCGCGCCACCCAGGCGGCGAATTTCGCCAGCCTCGGATGCGCGCGCAAGGCTTCCGGCGTGTGATAATCACGGGCAAGCTCGGCTTCGGTCAGGGTCGCGTGGATCTCGCGGTGGCAGATGTGGTGCATCAGAACCGTGGGGCCGCCCTTGCCGCCCTTCAGCTTCGGGATCAGATGATGCAGGCTTTGCGGCACACCCGCAGGGATCGGGCGACCGCACAGCGGGCACAGCGGATCGCCGTTTTCAATGTCGAGGGTACGTGCCACTTGATCCTCCGCCATGCCTGCGCCAAGAGGGTGGCACGGTTGGCGTGTCAGACAAGGGCGGTTTCATGAATTTCGACCTCACGCAGGGGACGCGCGCAGGGCAGCAGAGTGCCGCCTGCGGCCTTCCGGACGCTTTCTGTTCTCCTGACCGCGCGTTTTGGGGCCATGAGGGCAGTCAACAGGTCCCTGACGCGCGGCGCCTGATCTGGAGCGCCGACAAGAGCGGCCTGCCCGCTGCGGCGCCCAAATGAAGCATGCTGTGGTCATAGGCGCTGGTCCTGCGGGGCTGATGGCGGCCGAGGTTTTGGCGCAAAGCGGCGTGCAGGTGACCCTGTGTGAGGCGAAACCCTCAGTCGGGCGCAAGTTTCTGATGGCTGGCAAATCCGGGCTCAATATCACGAAGGTGGAGGATCTGACGGCATTCCATGCAGCCTACGCCGAGGCCACGCCTTGGCTCTCCCCGATGCTGGAGGCTTTCGGGCCGGAGGCGGTGCAGGCCTGGGCGCAGGGGCTGGAGCAGGAGATCTTCACCGGCACCACGGGACGGGTGTTTCCCAAGGCGATGAAGGCGTCACCGCTGCTGCGGGCATGGCTGGCGCGGCTGTCAGCGCTGGGCGTGACGGTCAATACCCGCTGGCGCTGGACCGGTTGGGAGGGGGCCGCCCTGGTGTTCGACACGCCGTCGGGCGCGCAAACCTTGCAGGCGGATGCCACGGTTCTGGCGCTGGGCGGGGCCAGCTGGAGGCGGTTGGGGTCTGACGGGGAATGGTACGGTACGCTGCTGGCAAAGGGCCTGCGCCTGCGCCCCTTTGCCGCCGCCAATGCGGGAATCGCGGTGGACTGGTCCGCGCATATGGAAAAGCACCTCGGTTCGGCGCTCAAAGGCATCGGCCTGCGGGCCGGGCCTTTTGCCTCACGCGGGGAGGCAGTGCTGTCGCGCAAGGGGCTGGAGGGCGGCGGGATTTATTCTGTCTCGCGCGGGGTGCGTGAAGGGCAGCCGCTGATGCTGGATCTGGCGCCGGATCTGGCGCTTGCGGAGGTCGCCGCCCGTCTGGCCCGCCCGCGCGGCAAGGCGACGCTGACCACCCATCTGCGCAAATCGCTGAAACTGGACGCGGCCAAAATCGCGC
>Ga0136587_1000259_pt1 | contig 14596 bp, 13 predicted proteins | sample AntRauMFilla1563_FD_101386 | JGI IMG/M metagenome (GOLD analysis project Ga0136587, IMG submission 101386) | Saline lake microbial communities from Rauer Islands, Antarctica - Metagenome Filla 1 #563 | ecosystem: Environmental > Aquatic > Non-marine Saline and Alkaline > Saline | place... | reverse complement strand
TCCGCCGCGCGGCAAAGGTGGCACGGCGACGCGACTGCGCGGGCGAGGTGACGATGGGCCGGATCTGCGTCCGGATCCCTTGCGCGGCCAGTGCCTGCACGATGATGTCCGTCTTGAAATCAGCAACCAACGGGTCCGACGCATGCTGCAACTGGCACCCGCCGCAGGATTTGAAATGCGGGCAAGGTGGTGCCACGCGATGCTCGGACGGGGTGACGATCTTCACATCTACCAGCGTAGAGCCTGTCAGCGTTCCGCTGACCATCTCACCGGGCAGAGTCATCGGCGCAAACACCGGCCCTTCTGCAATGCCGTCCCCGTAGATGCCCAGCCGTGTGATTGTATATGTATCCATGCCCTCGCCATAGCGCCGCGCGGTCTGCTCCACCAGTCTCTATTTCAGGCGTCTATTCGGCAGCTTTCAAATCCAGAAAACCGCCCGACTGCCGCTCCCAATAACCGGCATAGCGCCCATTCAGCGCCAACAAATCATCATGCGTCCCGGCCTCGGCGATCACGCCTTTTTCCAGCACAACAATGCGGTCCATCTCCCGCAAGGTGGAAAGGCGGTGCGCAATCGCCATGACGGTCTTGCCTTCCATCACCCGGTCCAGCGCCGACTGGATCGCCGCCTCGACCTCACTGTCGAGCGCGCTCGTCGCTTCATCCAGCACCAGAATGGGCGCGTCCTTCAGGATCGCACGGGCGAGTGCGATGCGCTGTCGTTGCCCGCCCGACAGCTTCACGCCCCGCTCGCCCAGATGGGCGGCATAGCCAGTGCGGCCCTTGTTATCCTCGAGCGTCAGAATGAACTCATGCGCCTCTGCCTTCTTTGCCGCCTCGATCATCTCTTTCTCATCGGCATCGGGGCGACCATACATGATGTTGTCACGGGCGGAGCGGTTGAACATCGCCGTCTCCTGCGTGACCATGGCGATAGAGCGGCGCAAGCTCTGCTGGGTAACATCGCGGATGTCCTGCCCGTCGATCAGAATGCGTCCCTGTTCAGGCTCATAGAGCCGCAGCATCAGCGCCACCAGCGTGGATTTGCCCGCACCTGACGCACCGACAACGCCCAGCTTTTCGCCCGCGCCAATGGTCAGATCAATCCCCTGTATCCCGCCGGTATCGCGCCCGTAGGCAAAATGCAGGTTCTCGAACCGCACCTCACCCCGGGACGCGTCCAGCGGCAGTGCTTGCGCGCCATCCTCCAGCCGCGTGCGCGGCGTCAGCGTCCGCATGCCGTCCTCAATCTCGCCGATATTCGAATAAATCGCCATCAGCGTAAAGCTGACCCAGCCAGTCATCTGCGCGATGCGGATGGAAATCGCACCGGCGGCGGCAATGTCCCCCGCAGTCGCCATATCGCGCTGCCACAGCAGGACAGTCGCGCCGATCAGCAGCACGGGCAAGACACCTGCAAGGCTCATCAGCGCAAAGCGGAACCCGGCGGCGAGATAGCCGAACTCAAGCGAGCGTTTGCGGAAGCTGCCCATGGCATCCAGCGCCGCGCGGTCCTCGAAATCATCGTGCGCGAACAGCTTGACCGTCTTGATGTTGGTGATCGTATCCACCACCTGCCCCGACACCATGGAGCGCGCACCGGCCCGCGCGGCAGAGCGTTTTCGCACGCGCGGCAGGAACCACTTGATCACCCAGAAATACAGCACCAGCCAGACGGCCAGACCCACCGCCACCCAGATGTTGATCGCCGTCAGCAACAGCACGGACCCCACCAGCGAGGCCAACGCAAAGGCCACAACGTTGATCATCTCGGACGCCACATCGGTGACCGCACGCGCCGCCTGCATCTGCTTTTGCGCGATGCGGCCTGCGAAATCATCATCAAAGAAAGTCACGTTCTGGCCCAATGACCAGCGGTGCAAGCGCGACAGCACCAGCGGGTTGACGTTGGGCTGAACGATGATCGAATTCGTCGCCGCCGAAAGGCCAAAGAATATCGGACGAATGACAAGGAAGAACCCGACAGAGATAACGATCACCGCCGTATTGCTGCCGTCAAAGAACGCCTCCGGTCCGCTATTTAGTGTCGCATCAATGACCCAGCCGAGGATCAGCGCCGTGCCCGCCTCCAGCGCGCCCGCGAGGGCGGAGAATGCCGCCGCCAGCCACAGCGCAGGCCATGCCCCCGACAGGCACCACATCATAAAAGCGGCCAGCGTTTGCGGCGGCGGCCCCTCGGCGGGGCGAAAGGCGTTGATCCAGTTTCCGATGTTCACGCGGCGTCTTCATCCTCGTCTGTGTGCAGGAACCCGCCCGATTGGCGCGCCCAGAACTGGGCATATAGCCCGCCCGCCGCCAAAAGCGCGTCATGGCTGCCATCTTCGACAATCCGCCCGGCGTCCAGCACCAGGATCCGGTCCATCCGCGCAATCGTCGACAGGCGATGCGCTATGGCGATGACGGTCTTGCCCTCCATCATGCCATAGAGGGTTTTCTGGATCGCCGCCTCCACCTCACTGTCGAGCGCACTCGTCGCCTCGTCCAGCAGCAAAATGGGCGCATCCTTAAGGATCACGCGGGCCAGCGTGATACGCTGCCGCTGCCCGCCCGACAGCTTCACGCCCCGCTCGCCCACCCGGCTGGCATAGCCTGTGTGCCCTTCGGGATCCTGCAACCCTTCAATGAACTCATGCGCCTCCGCCTGCCGCGCGGCCTGCATCGCCTCGGCCGCGCTCGCCTCTGGCCGTCCATAGCGGATGTTGTCGAGGACGGAGCGGTGCAGCAATGCGCTGTCTTGCTGCACCATCCCGATCTGGCGGCGCAGACTGTCCTGGGTCACGCCTGCGATGTCCTGCCCATCGATCTCGATCTTGCCCGCCTCCGCATCGTAAAACCGCAAAAGCAGCTTGAGCAGGGTCGATTTTCCCGCCCCGGAGCGGCCGATCAGCCCGATCTTCTGGCCCGGCTCAATCACCAGATCAACTGCGTTCAGGCCGCCGGAGGGACGGCCATAATGATGGGTCAGCGCCTTCATCTCGATCCGCCCGTCACTCAGCTGCAAGGGCCTCGCACCAGCCGCATCGACCAGCGTGATAGGCTGGGCAATCGTCTCCATCCCTTCGGCCACCACGCCAAGCTGGCGGAAAAACGACGACAGCGCCCACATGATCCAGGCCGTCATCGAATTGAGCCGCAGCGTGAGCGTAGCCGCCGCAGCCACCGTGCCGACACTGGCCGCCCCCTGCACCCAGAGCGCCAGCGCCCAACCGACAACCCCCACGATCAGCAACCCATTGAGCACGACGAGCGCGAAATCCATCGTGGTAAAGATCCGCTGCTCTACCTGAAACGTGCGCCGCGCCTCCTCGATGGCTTCCTTGGCGTATTGTTCCTCACTGTCGTGGTGGGCGAACATCTTGACCGAATGGATGTTGGTATAGGCGTCCACCACCCGCCCCGTCACCGCCGACCGCGCATCGGAAGCCGCCTGCGAGGCAGGGCCGATCCGCCGCAACGCCCAGCGCGACAGCGTCAGATAGAGCGCGAACCAGATCACCAGCGGCAGCAACAGACGCGGATCGGCGCTGGTCAGCAGGATCGCAGCACCGATCAGATAGGCCAGCGAGAAGGAGATTGCATCGAAAGCCTGAAACACCACCTCGCCCGCAGCGGGCGGCGTCTGCATGATGCGGTTGGCAATGCGGCCCGCAAAGTCATTCTCGAACCAGCCGACAGACTGCCGCAAAACCTGCCGATGCGCCCGCCAGCGGATCAGCGTGCCGAAGTTAGGCAAGATCGCATTGTTGATCAGCGCCACATCAAACCCCTGAATCAGGGGCCGCAGAAAGATGATGAACAGCGCCACAAGGATCAACTCGGTCCCGTGCTGCTCCCACATCTCCTCTGGCCCCTGTTCCAGCACATCGACGATGCGCCCCAGATAATAGATCAGTCCAACCTCGATCGCAGCCACCAGAATGGACATGAAGGCGGTCACTGCAAAAACCCGTCTGAACGGCTTGCTGTAGCTCATGAAAAACGGCCACAGATCGCGTGGCGGGCGGTCCTCGGCGGGATAGTCCACATAGGGATCCACAAGATTTTCAAAGAATCGGAACATATGCCTTGGGCCTCGCATCATCTGCGCCTGTCTACCCCGAGGTGGCGCGGAAAGGCCACCACCCCGTCAGGGCATCGGCAGCGCAAGCAACTGCTGCCGGTCCAGCGTGAAACCGGACGCGATCCATGCCGCTTTCAGCTGCGCCAGCCGCGCACCCAGATCTGCTCCGGTTAATTGCGGCATCAGATCACTGGCTGCCACGGGAAAAACCTGTGCGGCAGCCGCCTTCAGCACTGCCACATAAGCAGGATCAGGCGAGGTTTCCGCGATGGCGCATTGGATCAGATAGGCTTGCGCCGCAAGCGCTGCACCATGATCAAACGCCGTTTCCAGCAGACCTTTCGTGCCGAAAGCAGCAGTGTGAATGGCCGCATACCGGCGCTGGTCCGCCCGGCTGAGCCGCAGACGCTCCGGAACGCCCATACCGCCCAGCGCGACCAGACGGCCCAGCCAATCCGGCGCGATGCCCGCCCGATCAGCACTATGTATCATCGGAAGCACAAACCGGATGTCCGCACCGGGCAGAATAGTCCCTAACACGCCAGCTTGTGCCATTCCTGCCAGCGCCATCGCGGGATCTGGAGCGCTCAGCAGCTTGGCCATCTCCGCGCCGATCCGCTCCGCAGAAAGCGTCTCTAATCCAGACAAATTTGCGGCTATTGCGGCCAGAGCCTCCGGATCCAGCCCGCCATCGGGATCGCCGTACCACGCATGGAAGCGGAAATAGCGCAGCGTGCGCAGATAGTCCTCGCGGATCCGCTGCTCTGCATTCTCGATGAACCGCACATGCCGCACCTCCAGGTCACCCATACCGCAAAGCGGGTCGATAATAGTGCCCTCCCGGTCCGCATAGATTGCGTTCATCGTAAAGTCGCGACGACGCGCGTCATCCTCGATCCTGTCGGAAAATGCGACAACGGCGTGACGGCCATCGGTCTGCACATCGCGGCGGAATGTCGTCACCTCGTAGGGGATGCCGTCCGAGACGACCGTGATCGTCCCGTGGTCAATGCCTGTCGGCACCGGGGTCAGGCCCGCCGCCTGCGCCAGTTCCATCACTTGCTGCGGAAGTGCACTGGTGGCCAGATCCACATCGACAACCGGCATGCCCAACAGCGCATTGCGCACACAACCGCCGACAAACAGAATCCTGTGACCGCCGGATGCAACCGCATCGCACACCGCGCGTGCCGAGGGCGCTGCAAGCCAAGCCGCATCCAGTGGCGTTATTTTTGTGAAATCTCGGCCCATGCCCGCAGCATACGCGCAGTTGCGCCCCAAATGTAGTAGGGACCAAAGGGCACCACAAAATAGTGGCGCATCTGCCCGCGCCAGCGCCGCGACTGGACCAGATAATTCGCGGGATCCAGAACGTGATCCAGCGGCACGGCAAAAACCTCATCGACCTCGCCCGGCTCTGGCCGGATCTCGAAGGGGCGCGAGACAAAGCCGATCACCGGCGTGACCAGAAAGCTGGTGACCGTCTCATGTGGTGGCAGGGTACCCAGCACCTCCACCGCATCGGGCGGCAGGCCGATCTCCTCATGCGCCTCGCGCAGGGCGGCGGCGATCACATCGGTATCCGTGTCGTCCTGCTTGCCACCCGGAAAGGCGATCTGGCCCGGATGATGCTTGAGCGCGGCAGAGCGTTTGGTCAGCAACAGCTCTGGCCCGGACGGCCCTTCGGTGATCGCGGCCAGCACACCCGCAGGCCGCAACACCCGACCCGGCGGCAGAACCGTATCGGGGTTCAGATCAAAATCGGAAGACCGGGCACCCTTTTGCGCAAGGCTGGCGCGGAAATGCTCGATCCGGTCACGCATCCTTGGCCGCTTCAAACCCGAGCGTGAGCGGATCCATATCGTAATGCGCACCGCAGAACTGGCAATCAGCGGTCACGCGGCCTTCTTCGGTGGTCATGGTGCCGATGTCGCGGGCGGAGTAGATCGACAGGCTCTGACGGACGCGGTCTTCCGAACAGGTGCAGCCGAAATGCACCCGCTGCTTGTCGAACACACGCGGCGCTTCCTCGTGGAACAGGCGCAGCAGAACATCCGACGGCTCCAGCGAGGGGCCGATCAGTTCCAGATCATCGACCGTGTCGAGCAGGATGTTCACGCGGTGCCAATTCTCCTTGTCGTCGTCGGCCAGCAGATCGGAGGGCCGAAGGATATCGCCGGTGCCTTCGCCTTGCGCCGCAAAAGGTGAGGCTTTGGGCATATGTTGCAGCATCACGCCCCCCGCGCGCCACTGCTCGGGCGCGCCCGGAAGGGTGGATTTGCCAAAGCTCAGCTCGAACCGGGTAGGCAGCTGCTCGGATTGCGCAAAATACCCCTCGGCGGATTTCGACAGGCTCTCAGGCGACAGGGGCGCAATGCCCTGATAGGGGGTCATGCCCGCGCCCTGATCTATCATTACCGCAAAATAGCCTTCACCGATTTGTTCAATCGGGGCGCCATCGGTGAGGCGCTCCGCATCATAACTTGCATATCCGCGAATCCGCGCAGGCGCGCCATCTTCCTCGGGGCCATAGTAATCTGTCGCGATCATCCGCACCGGACCGTTGGATTGCACCTGCAGCTGCAGCTTCCAACGCAGCTTCATCGTCTGACCGATCAGCGCGGTCAGCAAGGCCATCTCCGCCACCAGCGCCTCGACCTGTGGGGGGTAATCGTGCTGCTCCAGAATACCGGCCAGCGCCGTATCGAGCCGCGCAATCCGCCCGCGAATATCGGAGGTGTCAAGCTGGAAGGGCAGAACTGTATCGTCCCAACCCGTGCTGTTTGCATCTGTCATTTTCGTCTATCCTTACCGCGAGGGGGTTGGCATACCGCGCTTATGTAGAGCGAACAAGCCGAGACCAAAAGGGGGCGCTTGTGATCAGACGTGTGGGAAACGTGCCGCAGCGTGGCCAGCAATATACCCTGAGGGCGGGAGTCTACGCGATTCTACCCATCGGACGGCGCTATTTGCTGACGGCGGAAATGGCGGGCGATGTGGACATCCAGCTGCCTGGCGGCGGGATTGACCCGGGCGAAAGCCCGCTTCAGGCGCTCTACCGCGAGGTGCGCGAGGAGGTCGGCTGGTCCATCACGCGGCCCCGGCGTCTGGGGGCATTCCGCCGCCATGTGTTTATGCCGGAGTACGATCTCTGGGCGGAAAAGCTGTGCCATGTCTATGTGGCCACCCCGGCCTGCAGACTTCACGCCCCGCTGGAGCCACATCACGAGACGCTGATCCTCGATGCACAGGATGCAATTTCAGCTTTGGGAAATGAGGGCGACAGGATGTTCATGCAGGCCTATGTGGCCGCATTGCCCTGATATTCGAAGAGGATTGCGGAGACATCATCGGGAAAATCACCACTGCCGTTGAACTCCGTCAGCTGCCAGATCAGCGCCTCCAGAAACGCGGGGCCAGTGGTGTGGGCAAGGCCGCGCATCAGCACCTCAAGCCCCTCCTCGCCCAGCATCGCGCCATCCGGGCCGGGGCATTCGGTAACACCGTCGGACAGGATCAGGATCCGGTCACCCCGCGCCAGCGTCAGCTCGAATCGCTCAAACTGGATACCGGCCAGCAGACCCACGGGAAATCCGCCCGGCCCCGTCTGCTCGATCGTGCCGTTCGCACGCTGGATCGCAGGGTGGGGATGGCCCGCCTGCGACAGCACCATATGCCCCGTGTCGAGCTCCACGAAAGCGAGCAGGAGCGTGAAATAATGTTCTGTCTCCATCTCATCGAGGACCAGCTCATTCAGGGCAGCGACCACCTCATCAGGCGGGCGCGGCACAAAATCGCCCTCGGTGTTCTTGCGCAATGCCACGTTCTGATCCGGTGCCGCACTTGACAGATAGCCTGCAAGCCGCGCCGTCATGAGCGCAGAGCTGATGCCATGGCCCGACACATCAATTGCATAGAGGCCGACGTGCCGCACCCCGGCTTCGAAAAACCCCACCAGATCACCACCCACATGCCCCGACGAGCGTAAAAGTAGCGATAAATTCCCTACCGGCAGCGCGCGAAACCGCTCTCTGACCAGGGATTGCTGGAGCTTTTTCGCTTCCTTCAGATCGCTGTCGATATTGTCATAAAGCTGTTGCAGCTCCCCCAATGTCTCATGCAGCGCGCGATTTGTCTGCGCCATGCTGCGCTGCATGTCGATCAGCCGCTCACCTGCGTTGATTCGGGCGCGCAGCTCGTTGCTGTCCACAGGTTTGCTCAGAAAATCATCCGCGCCGCTGTCCAGCCCGCGGGCGACCTCCTCCTTCTCGCTCTTGGATGTCAGCAAAATGAAATAGCTGTATTCATCCATCTCGCGAAATCGGCGGCACAGCTCAAGCCCGGACATGCCGGGCATCATCCAGTCACTCAAGACCAGATCGGGGCGCTGGAGCGCCGCCTTTTCAAGCGCTTCTGCACCGCTCGCAGCCTCCGCCACCTCGAAGCCCCAGCGTTTCAGCGACATGGTCAACAGTTTGCGCTGTAGCTTGCTGTCATCGACCACCAGAACATGCCGAATCGCCCCCACATGCGGAGCGCCGGACAGTTTGACAGGATTCGGGACAGAGTTGGGCATAAGGCTTTCACAAGTGATCAACGCAGCAGATCTACCCGGCTGGTGTTAACAGCCAGTGAAGCAACGCCAGTTACCTGGCCTTAACCCATGTCGGTTAGCGTCCTGATCATGAGAGGAGAACACGGATGATTGACTGGTCACGAATCAAGCTGCTGCGCGACGAGGTGGGAGAAGAGGATTTTGCTGATGTGGTCGGGATTTTCATCGAAGAAGTCACCGAGATGATCGACCGTCTGCGCGATGCCCCCGCGCTTGAGACGCTGGGCAATGACCTCCATGCGCTCAAGGGCAGCGCACTAAACCTCGGCTTTACCTCTTTCTCCGCTCTGTGCCAAACCGGCGAGACGAGCGCGGCAAATGGCCATCCTGAGGATATCGTGCTGGGCCCTATCCTCGACTGCTATGAAGCCAGCAAATCCGCTTTTCTGTCCGGACTGGAGAAGGGAATGGCCGCCTAGATCAAGCGGTAGAAGTTTTGGGCGCTCAGCCCGCCCTCTTGCGCCAGTACCTTTGCGCGCAGCTTTTGCATGCCGGTGATCCACCGCGCAGGATCTGTGCTGCGCAGGACGGTATACTGCGCTACATCGGGATGGGGCAGAATCACGAAGGTGCCCTCAGAAACACCGCGCCAAACCGTCTGCGCCACTTGCGCAGCAGTCAGCAGATTGCCCTGCGCATCCCCGTCCTCCAACCCCAGTAGCGGCGTCGCGACATATTGCGGACAGACAACCGAGACACCGATGCCCTGCCCCCCATGGCTGATCAACAGCGATTCGGCAAAGCTCACCGCAGCGTGTTTGGTCGCGGAATAGGCGGCGTCCCCGATCTGGTTCAACAGCCCGGCGGCGGAAGCCACATTCACAAAATGCCCCGATCCGCGTGCGATCATCGCAGGCAGCAGGGCACGTGCTGCCCAGACATGGGACATCACATGCACATTCCAGTTCAACGTCCAGTCGGCATCAGACGCGGAGGCCGCATGAGACGGATCACCGCGCACAATGCCAGCGTTAGAGACGAAGATATCCACCGGACCATGCGCTGCCTCTGCCGCCGCAATGGCACCTAGGATCTGTGCTTCTTGCGCGACGTCGCAGGCCACGGCGATGCCACCGATCTGATCCGCAACACTGTGCGCCAGATCGACGTTCAGATCCGCGATGCACACCCGCCAGCCCATTGCGGCCGCCTGACGTGCCATCGCAGCACCAATGCCGCTGGCCCCGCCCGTAATCACAATCGACTTGCCCGCAAGATCCATTACTGCCCCCTAAATCACGAATTGGGCAAGCGTCTCATCATTGGTGATGTCCGTATAGGTGAACCCTGCGTCATCAAGCTGGGCCAGGAATCGCGGGAAGCTGTCGGGTGTCAGCGTCTCGATCCCGATGAGGACAGAGCCGAAATTGCGCGCGGACTTCTTGAGGTATTCAAACCGGCAGATGTCATCGTCAGGGCCAAGGATGTTGAGAAACTCCTTGAGTGCGCCGGGCCTTTGCGGCATCCGCAGAATGAAATATTTCTTGAGACCCGAGTAGCGCTGCGCGCGCTCCTTCACCTCTGGCAACCGCTCAAAATCGAAATTGCCCCCCGAGGCCACGCAGACCACCGTTTTTCCCCGGATCTGCTCCGCCACCTCGCCCAGCGCCTCGATGCTCAGCGCACCTGCGGGTTCCAGCACGATGCCTTCGACGTTCAGCATCTCGATGATCGCGACACAAATCCGGTCCTCGGACAGGTGCACGACATCCTCACGCCGCGCGTCCCTGAGCCAGCGGTAAGTCTTTACCCCCAATTTTGCCACCGCCGCCCCATCGACAAAGCTGTTGATCGGCGAGACATCGACAGGCGCGCCCTGCTCCAGCGCCCGCCCAAGGCTCGGCGCACCTTTCGGCTCGACGTAGGTATACCTACAGCGGTCGCCGAAAAATGCACGCGTACCGGCAGACAGACCGCCCCCGCCGACCGGCAGAATGATGTGATCCGGCACGCGGCCCAGCTGATCCTCGATCTCGACCGCGACTGAGGCCTGTCCCTCGATCACATTGTCATCGTCAAAGGGTGACAGGAAATAAGCGCCCTCCTGCGCGCAAAAGGCCTGTGCTGCGCCCAGCGTCTTGTCGAAGTAATCGCCCACCAGCCGCACTTCGATATTCGCACCGCCAAACATCTTGGTCTTCTGGATTTTCTGCTGGGGCGTGGTCACCGGCATGAAAATCACGCCGCGCACCCCGAAATGGCTGCACATGAAGGCAACGCCTTGCGCGTGATTGCCCGCAGAGGCGCAGACGAACAGCTGATGCTCAGGGATCAGCTTGCGCATGGCGTTGAACGCGCCGCGCAGCTTGTAGGACCGCACCGGCGACAGATCCTCCCGCTTGAGCCAGATGTCCGCGCCGTAGCGCTCCGACAGGTGGTCATTGCGCAGCAGGGGCGTTGCAGGAAACACCGCGCGCATGGCACGGGTGGCGGCAATCGCGCCCATCTGGAAATCATCGCTCATCTGGTGCCGCCCTTTATGTGTCTCGTCTTGGATATGTCCCCACAGCAGGGCCGTCAACAAACCCGTCCTCCTTGCCGTAGCACCCAAAACCCGCTACGCCAGCCGCGAACCGCGACAAAGGAACACATCATGCCCGCGCCCAAGAAAGTTGTCCTCGCCTACTCCGGTGGGCTTGATACCTCCATCATCCTGAAATGGCTGCAGACGGAATACGGTTGTGAGGTGGTGACCTTTACCGCCGATCTGGGGCAAGGCGAAGAGCTGGAGCCCGCCCGCGCCAAGGCCGAGATGATGGGCGCGAGCCAGATCTTCATTGAGGACGTGCGCGAGGAGTTCGTGCGCGATTTCGTCTTCCCGATGTTCCGCGCCAATGCGGTATACGAAGGGCTGTACCTGCTGGGCACCTCCATCGCGCGCCCGCTGATCTCCAAGCGTCTGGTCGAGATTGCACACGAGGTCGGTGCCGATGCGGTCGCCCATGGTGCCACCGGAAAAGGCAACGATCAGGTCCGGTTTGAGCTGTCTGCCTATGCGCTGGACCCCGCGATCAAGGTGATCGCCCCCTGGCGGGAATGGAACCTCACGAGCCGCACCAAGTTGCTGGAATTTGCCGAAGAACACCAGATCCCCATCGCCAAGGACAAACGCGGCGAAGCGCCGTTCAGCGTCGATGCGAACCTGCTGCACACGTCGTCCGAGGGTCTGGTGCTGGAAGATCCGGCAATCGATGCGCCCGATTACGTCTACCAGCGCACGGCCGCCCCCGAAGATGCACCCGATACCCCGGAGTACGTTGAAGTTGGATTTGAGCGGGGGGATGCCGTATCGGTAAATGGCGTGACCCTCTCGCCTGCGGAACTGCTGACCAAGCTGAATGAGCTGGGCGGCAAGCACGGCATTGGCCGGCTTGATCTGGTGGAAGGCCGCTTTGTCGGGATGAAATCACGCGGGATCTATGAGACGCCCGGCGGCACACTGCTGCTGGAGGCGCACCGCGCGATTGAATCCATCACACTGGACCGGGGTGCGATGCACCTCAAGGACCAGCTGATGCCGCAATACGCCGAGCTGATCTACAACGGTTTCTGGTTCTCGCCCGAGCGGATGATGCTGCAGGCCGCGATTGACGCCAGCCAGACCCACGTGACCGGCACCGTGCGCCTCAAGCTCTATAAAGGTCATGCGCGCACCGTTGGCCGCTGGTCTGACTACAGTCTCTATTCAGAGGCGCATGTGACATTCGAGGATGATGCAGGTGCCTATGATCAGAAGGATGCCGCAGGGTTTATCCAGCTGAACGCGCTGCGCCTAAAGCTACTGGCTGCGCGCGACAAACGGATGAAGAACTGATACGAGAACGACCCGGACGGATCACCGCCCGGGCCGCCTACTCGTTAACCATACCGGTGACCGGCCTACTCAGACTGTTGTACCCAGATACCGTTTACGAACACTGAACATTTACCAGCACGGCAGAGCCGGTCACGGGGAAAGCCGCAGGCGATGTAACCCGGAATAATACGGCAGCGCGTGTTCCAGCACCGGCTGCAGGCTCTCCGGAATATCGGGCAGCGGCTCCTCGGTGCTGTCGATGCCTGTACTGCGGTGTACCGTCCCGTACCAATGCGCAGCCCAGATCCCGTCCTGCGCGCGCGGCCCGGCGGGCCAGCGCAGCATCGCCGGATCAAACGACAGCCCGATCGCATCGCAGAGCGCGCGCAGCATCGGCTCCGGGCGGGCACGAATGTCGGTGCTGTCGATCACAATACCGCCCAATTGCGAAAACACCTCCGATTGCCGCAAAAACCCCACATCCTCCAGCGTCGGCGCCTCGCGCTTGGCGGCATAGCTCGCGATTACGCGGGCGGGATGGCGGATCAGGTGGATGTTGACGCAGTCATCGGCCCAGTCCATCGGGAAATCCGGCAGCATGTGATGCGGCATATGCTTCATATAAAGATGCGGCGCACCGCTCCGCCGACAGTCCTGCCCGACACGCGTCGGATCCGTCTCATGCGCGGCGATGATCTGGCCTGCCATGGGGTGATCAGCACCGGTCGCCGCCAGATAGGGCGCATAGAACGGCTCGTCCATGACATCGAAATCACTGCGCGCGCCAAAGGCATACATCAGCGCCGTGCTCAGATTGCGCGGGCCGGACCACATTGCGATGCGCATCGGCGGATCCTTCTGACGAGGGGAGATTGAAGCGACTGTAACACGCCGCACGGACCGGTAAACCCCATCACTAAGCCGTGAGAAAACCCCATCGCCATTGCACTGGCCGCGCAACACCGTAACCATTGAAACAAGAGGAGAGCATGATGAACACTCTGAGCAATCTCAAGACCATCGCATTGGCCGCCGTGATCGGCGTCGGCCTGTTGGTTCAGGCGGCCCCCACCCACGCGGCGGGCCCGGAAACCCTCACAGTGGCGGGCGGCTGTTTCTGGTGCGTCGAGGCAGATTTCGAAAAGGTCGAGGGCGTGAGCGGCGTCATCTCCGGCTTTGCGGGCGGCACCGTCTCGAACCCCAGCTACCGGCAGGTCGTCTCGGGCGGCACCGGGCATTACGAGGTGGTCGAGATCACTTTTGACCCCGAAATCGTGAGCACAGACACCCTGCTGCATATGTTTTTCCGTTCAGTCGATCCGACAGATGATGGCGGCCAATTCTGTGACCGCGGCGATGTCTACCGCACCGCGATCTTCGCAACCCAGAGCCAGAAGGCCGCCGCCGAACAGGCGCTCGCGCAGGCGCAGGCCGATCTGGGGCAGGACATCGTGACACCCATTCTGGAGGCTGGGGCCTTCTATCCGGCAGAAGACTACCATCAGGATTATTACAAATCAGGCGATCTGATCCTGACCCGCTTTGGCCCCAGAACCAAAGCAAGCGCCTATCAGTCCTACCGCATCGGCTGTGGCCGTGACGCGCGCATCAAGGAATTGTGGGGCGCTTCCGCCCCCTTCGCAGGCTAGAGCGCCTTTAGAGAAGAGGCCCCTCAGAGGCCAAAGCGGTCCTGGATCTCCTTGAGGTCCGGGATCACATCCGCCGTGCCGCGCCGCTCCACCATCAGCGCGCCCGCCTTGAGCGCCAGATCAATCGCCGCCTCCATCGCCATGCCACGGTCCAGCCCGGCGACCAGATAGCCGGTGAAGGTATCGCCCGCGCCGGTGGTATCGACCGCCTCCGCCGGAAAGGCGTCAAATGCCTTCTCCCCTGTGTTAGAGACCCATTTGCACCCTTGCGCGCCCAGAGTGACCACGACATCTGAAATGCCGAGCATCGCAGCACCCGTGCCCGTGGCGGCCTCCAGCTGCGCCGCCTCAACGGCATTCAGCACCAGCAGATCAATCCGCCCCGACAGCCGTGCCACCGCCTGCGCATCAAAAGGGGCGGCGGCATAGACCACGCGCAGACCCAGCGATTG